>ENA-OPDB01000131-OPDB01000131.1-human-gut-metagenome-genome-assembly--contig:-NODE-131-length-9157-cov-1.850802_pt1 | contig 9157 bp, 5 predicted proteins | sample MGYA00241573_ERZ501497 | MGnify/ENA primary metagenome ERZ501497 (study PRJEB25962, sample SAMEA2042584) | human gut metagenome | biome: human gut; feature: human-associated habitat; material: faeces... | reverse complement strand
GCAACCCACCTCCCTTTTCAAGGGAGGCAAAAAACTTCCAAACTGCTTTGGCGAGGCTTGCTCTCTGCAAGTGAGGCTGAAAAGTAAAAAGACGAAAACAGAAGTGGAAAACGAATAGTGAAAAGGGCGGGCAGGGGTGTGTGGAAAGCTCCTCATATGACACACAAAAAAAGAATAGGCATACAGCACCTAAATTAAGTACAAAAACAGAATAGGCACACGATATCAGAATGGGGTACAGAAACGGAATGGTGCACAAAATGCAAAACAGGGCACAAAAAAACAGAGCAAGGCGAACCTTGCTCTGCTTATAATTGTTAATAAATCGGATCGATTGCTACGTGAGCGTCAGATCTCAACCCAACCCGAGTCGCCGCCCTCTACGGGGCCGGTGCCTATGGAGATTGTGATGATATCATCAAGCTCGTATGCAGAAACATCGAAATCCGGTGTTTGATAAACCTGTTTCATTGAGATTTAATCTCCTTTCAAGATATAATAATAAAATTTAATGTCGGAACGGAATATTCAGTTTTGAACAGCCGAACCGATAGTAAAGTTTCGCTGTGGTTTCTTGGTAAAATTCAATTACTGAGCTTTCCAAGCAGCAACAGCAGCATCATATCCTGAAGCAACTTTAGCAGTTACAGCTGCGGAATACCAAACATAATGATCGGCAGTACCGTCATTGTAGCATACATAAGCGATGCAGTCAATATCAGTTGCCTGAGAAGCATGAGAGATATTCTTGACGATTGCGCCGAAGTATGCATCGGAAGAAGCGTTTGCCTGACTTACATAGTCGGTAGAAGCAGCCTTCCAAGCTGACGGAAGTGCGGTGCCTTTCTCAACTGCTGCCTTAGCATCAGCTGCATCGGCAGCGCCTGTGTTGGCAGCAATGAAGCCAACGCTCTTAATTGTATTGCCGTTTGAGTTCATAGCAGCGAAGTCAGCAGCTGTGATAACCGAAGTAAGTCTGAACTGGAAGAGATCATCCGGACCAGTTGTCTTATCGCCGGTGAACTTAACCTGAGTCTTATACTTAGCTACAGCATAAGACGGAGCTGACGGCATGTTAGCCATGATGTTAGCTTTTGAAGCATCAATTGCAGTAAGCAACGCTGGCGGGTCATTATCGGTAGTCTTTTTCTTAACTGTCTGCTGTTTAACAGCATCACAGAGTTTAATATTCTTATTACCGGTAGCAAGAGCTGCTTCATCACCTGTAACATTGAATACCATTGTCATCTGAGCAACCGAAACGCCATTTGCATCTTCAGTAACTTCAAATCCATACTGCGCTACTTGTCCCTTACCCGCATCGGCAAGAATCTGCTGCATTACTCCGCTATTGTACAAAGCTTTTTCGCTATTGCTCATTGAAGATTGAGCCATAACCGCCTTTGCATAATTTGCGTTGATATTCGGTTTCGTGCCATCTTTTGCATATTTTGCCAAATCGCCTACAAACTGTCTTGAGCTAAGATCAGGTGTGTAAACATTTTTGTCATAAAGAAGGCATATCTTCATGTCGCTCATGTACTGCGTATAATCAGCCATCTCGAAATAAAGAGTTACCGTTACTTTCGCACCGGGTATAATTTCATTCTCGGTCTTATCTGATTTCAAAATGAAACCAAATTCTTTACCATCTTCAAGTGCGAAAGCATTAAGTGCAAACACGCTAAAAAGCATTACAACAACAAGAGCAACACTTAAAATCTTTTTCATCTTAAGCATAAATTAATCTCCTATTTGTATTATGTGTAAAAATTACCAAACTGAATTAAAAGTTGCTGCCATTTCAGCTTGTGATGAGAGTTCGAGAAGCCAAGCATCGTGTGCTTCAATTCTACCGGCGTCTGTGCCGTCTACATTTCCATCACCATTTACGTCTGATGCATAAAATGCAGCTGTACCTTCATCAATCATAAGAATCCAAGCATCATGTGCTTCAATTTTACCAGCATCTGTTCCGTCAACCAAACCGTCGCCGTTTACATCGCCGAAGTAAATGAATACATAGGTTGCAACTACTTTGCCGCTGTCATCTTTAAGAAGGATGGTAGCTCCGGTAGTCATATTACCCTGATCGTTGGCAACTACTTCAATAGAACCTGCTTTTGTGGTAACATAATCCTTAATGTTTTCGCCATTAAGGGTATCTATACCGAATACACAGCCGGCATAGTCGCCCGAGTCAGTGCAAAGGTTTTTTCTGATAACCGCACCGTTGCCTTCTTCGGTAAGGATAAGTTCCGGATCAGCTGCAGCAGCAGCCTTCATTACCGGGAAAGTAAGTTTCTGACCTGTGGTATAAACCGTTGAGGCTACATCAGAGGTCTTGTAGGAACCTACATAGAGTTTACCGCCGAGATTGGTCATTGTTTTCTGATCGTTAAGCACACCGAAAGCGGCCGCAGTATCGGAAATGGCCTTAGAAGCGGTAAAGGTGAGGGTCGAAAGTACGACGCCGTTTGCCTTCTGAGCAACAGCTCCGCCGGCAGCCTGCGGTAATACGCCGACATAGACATAAGTCTTGCCGCCCGCAGCAGCATCATTTACGACCGTCTTTGTTGCATCGCCTGCACCGAACAGCGTTGAAGCGGTTGTGCCGCTTACAAACTTAACAGCACTGCTGTCATACTGAACAGGAACAGAAACCGTTGCAGCATAATAATCTGTGGTTAATTTTACGGTAACCCTGACTGTATCGCCTGCGCTATATGACGCCTTGTCAAACGATAAAGCGATAGTGCCGTTTTCTGCGACACCGGTATTATCATTTGCGAAAACGCCGACTGCAAGCACGCCAAGGAGCATAACTACAGATACAATAAGGCTAATAGCCTTTTTTGCCTTGGTCATTTTTTGCCTCCTTCTATTCTTAATCAATATTAAATATACACTTTTGAGAGCACAATGTCAATAATTTGTGAATAAAAATGGCACACCGAAAGAAAATATCCCTTACGCTATCACAAATAAAGTTATTTCCTCGCGGGCTTACAAGCTTTGTACCGTTTTTTCACAAAACTATTCCGCCGCACTTTTAAAGTATATGCTCTAATCTTTTTAAGAATATCCCATTACATACGCCCTTGTGGGGGAGAAACCTCCCCCACCGGGTTTTAACTTAAGTAATTAAAGGAAATTACTTCTGAGCGATTGCAGTTCCGCCGTAAGCAGCGTCAACTACAAGGCCGTAGTTAGCGAGGTCAACCTTACCGGTAGCAAGGCCGCCTGCAGTCTTATAAGCGCCTGTGAGAGCAGCTTTGTTGTTGATTGCGAGGTCCATGGAGGAAGCATCGAATCCGTCAACAACACCGTCGCCGTTTACATCGCCGTAGATAACGACTGTGTAGATAGCAACCGGAGCACCGCTCGACTTGAGGCTGAGTGTTGCGGTAGCGCCTGTACCATAAAGGCCTGCAGCGTTAGCGGCAACATTAAGAGTTGTAGCCGAAGAATCCTTAGCCGTTACTCTTGCGAGTACGTCGTCGGCAGTAGCGAGCGAGCCGGGTGTTACGCCGGTGATGAGAGAAGCGCTCTCTGTTACGGAAACGCCCTCATTTGAACCCGCTGTGGTGGGAACTGCTACGTACTTGCATACGAACGGAGCCATAGCATTCTTGAGGTTTGTGATAACAGCGTCAATCTGAGCTGCTACAACGTTTGAATAGAAGCGGTCATTTGCAGCATAGTTTTCAGCGGAGCCGCTGTAAAGGTTTGCTGTGTTGCCCTTCTCATCGGTGTACTCATAGCCGAGTACGGAAACGAGCTTAGCATAAGCTTCGGTCTCTGTGAGGCCGTCAGCTTTTGATGCGTCAAATGTATATGCACTGTTGTCAGTGAATATCGACTTAGCCTGAGCTATAACTGCCTCAAGCTCGGTGTAAGCACCTGCCTCGAGAGCAGAAGCCGATTTCGGCATAAGAGCGCGCTGAGCGATTTCAAGCTCATACTTAGCATCGAATACCTCGGACTGAAGAGCATTAGCGTTGGCATTTAATGCCTCGGCAGCTGCAAGAGCCTTGGTATATCTTGCATAAGAGCCTGCTGTGTAATCAGCCTCTTTGTAGCCCTGAGCCTTAGCGGCTTTGATTTCCTTATCAAGGAACTGCTTCTGAGTTGTAACCGCAGCGCTCTTCAGGAAGCTTGCATACCAAGCAATGTTCTTAGCGCTGTTAAGGACTTCAAGCTCCGAATAACTGGGAGCCTTGTAAGCCTTTACGGCATCCATATAAGCGTTCTGAGCTTCGATTGAAGGAGCCTTCATGGAAGCTACGATAGCACTCTTATATGTAGCGTTTGCCTTGTTGGCAATAGCAGTAATTTCAGCCTCTGAAAGTGAGCTGCCGTCAATGTACTTTTCGGGAGCTACGGGGCCCTTGTAAGCGTCAATGATAGCGTTGCCGGCTTTCATTGCCTTTTCGTAAGCCCAATAAGCATAGAGGTCGAAGTTCTGATAGTTGATGTCGCCGGCAGCCTTAAGAGCAGCCTCAATGGGAGCCGGTGTAACGGTTGCTGAACCGCTTGCAGGTGTTGAGCTTGCTGTATCAAGAGCCTTAGCGGCGGTTTCAAGAGCGGTTATGGCTGCAGTGAGATTAGCATCACTGTAATTGCCGATGTTAGCCTTCTTGAACGGGCCGTAAGCAAACTTAGCGGCAGCGGTAAGAGCTGTCCAGTAAGTTTTCCAAGCCTCTGCCGGATACTTAGAAGAATCACGGTTAGCCTTGAACTCGCTGTCAACGGCCTTCTTAATATTGGTGCTGTTGTAATAATAGAGTGTGCCGAGAGGAGCAGACATATCAAGTGTTCTGGTTCTGTTCCTATACGAACCGGATACAGTTACAGCTTGATTACCGAGAGCGTATGTGGCACCCGAGGGAACCGTCTCTGCGTCAACATCAGATTTAAGTCTGAGCGGGTTAACGGTAACAATGTTACCGGTATAACTATCATCATCCTTCACATACTTAAGGAAGGTCTTATTTACAAGCGCCTCGGTCTGACCCGATGACTCAAAGTAATTTGCGTCAAAGCCGGAAATAGAACCCTTGGTGAACTTGCAATCAGTATCTCTTGTATTGGTCCAAGTTACGGCAATGTTTGAAATAGCAGAAGCAAGAGCCGACGGATTTGTTACGAGGCAGTCGGTGGTGGTTGCGCCTTTCATTTTAACGTAATCAATAGCTAAGTATGTAGCTTTCTGCTCACCAGAATCCCAAGCGGAGCCGACGGTATCGGCTGTATCGTTGGTTGCATACTCAAAGGTAGTGGAAGTAATGTCGCCGTTGTAAGCAGTACCGTCCTTGAAGGTGAAGCTGTAAACAGCGGTTACCTTTACAAGGCTGTCTGTGGGAACTGCCGTGTTAAGAGTAACATCGGTGCTCTCATACGGTGAAAGCTCCGTTGCGCCGTTTTTGAGCATTTCTTCGCCGTTAACGGTAACAGACTTAAGAGTGAGCATATAAGGATGATCATATGTATCGCCGTGCTTTAAGATCATACCTGCAGATGCGTTTGTTACCTTAAGAGTAGTATTCATCTGGCCGTTTGTAAGCTGTACATAGTTAAGTGTACCCTTATCTACTGTAAGCTTAGGCTCAGCATAGGACTGAGCGTTAGTAGTCCAGCCGAGGAAGAAGTTTACGAACGGAAGAGCTACGTCAAGAAGACCGCCTGATTTAACGGCATAGGCAATACCTACAATCAATTTCTCTGCGAGGTCTGCAATAGCTTCCTTCTTAAGAATAGCGTCAAGTGAATTGTAAGAATCGGCGATAAGAGCGGTGTTGCCGCATACCTTGCCGAGAACCTTGTTAAGGAGTTCTCTTACGATTCTGAATACTGCGGGATACATAGCCTCGGTTCTGAGAGTGCTGTTAGCAGGAATATTGAATATGCCCGTAACGCTGTTTGTACCGAGGAGCTTGCTTACGTCAAGGTTGAGAAGTCTGTCGATAATGTCTTCTCTGAGAACAGTCTCAAGGAAGGTCTTACCGTCAGCAGCGGTTTCGTTGATTATCTTCTCAACAGGAAGAACGTCGCGGATAATCTTGTCGAGCTTAACCCACGGATCCTGTGCGGTAGCAAGGTCGAGGTCAAGGTCGCCGGTGTTGATGAGCTTCTGGAACTTCCAGCACCACTCGTTGTCAGAGGTGAGAGCCCAGTCGATTATCCAGTCAATGGTCTTTTCCCAAGCACGTGTGTTCTTTTCGAAGTCTGCAAGCTTATAAGTCTTGGAGGCTTCAAATTGGTAGCCGCCAGCCTTATCGGAGCCGAGGTCGGCAAGCTTGGAGAGATACTTCATACCGATGTCGGTGCCCATGGTAAAGATAACATCGAGCCAATAGCCGCTGTCCTTACCCTTTACGAGGGTCTTCGAGTTGTAATCGGCATAAATAAGTGCGTCATAGTTGTAAGTCGGAACGAACTGAGTTGCAAGCTCACGAATTACGCAAGCGAGAAGAGCGGTTACGTTCTGTCCCTTGAGCTCGGCAGCCGACGGGAGAATTATCTGAGGCATAAGAGCCTTAACGCCGATTGCGCCGAGAGCGGTAACAACATCCTGATTGGAAGCGGACTTATCTACAACTGTGTCATAGTAGCCTGCATAAACAGTCTCATAGCCGGTACCGAAGAGATACTCGGGGTTATAAGCTGCTACATACTGAAGAGCCTTGCGAAGATTGGGAATGAGCTTTGTATTATCGCCCTTTGTCCAATTGATTGCAGCCTTTGCAGTATCCGAAAGCATTGTGTCGATTGCCTTGCCGACAAAATCGTTGAGTGCCGCAAGAACGGTGGTATAACCCGCTGCCGAAGCAGTAACGGAGCCGTTGTTTGCAGCTGTGGGCATAAACTCGTCAACGAAATCACCGGAGATGGTGTAGTTCCAGTTAATGAGCTTAGCGAACGAATTAGCGGTGGACATATCAAACTTGAGCCAGGTCTCTGTGAGACCGTCTTTGCTGACAAGGCGATAATAGCCGTTGCCGTCGGAGCCTATTGTGAAGTCCGACCACTCCCAGTTGTATGCGCCGGCAGCCTTAGAATAGAATGCCTTTACATCTGACGGAAGCTTAGCGAGAACAGCGGTGGCCTCTGAAGCCTTGCCGCCGAAGAGCTCGGTCTTTTCAGCGCCGAACCACTGTGCAAGAAGCATCTTAACGGAGCCGTTGAGAACAACGGGAGCAAGATCCTTAAATACATAGGGAGCTACCTGATAGAGAGCCGAAACAAGAGTATTGCTGTCAAGATTGAAGATTTCCGAAACCTTACCGCTTGTAGCAAGTGAGGGAAGGAAGTAGCTGTCTTTAACGTAATATTTTACATTTTCGCCCGAAGCGTTGGTGTAAACATAAACGCCTGTGCCGTTGCCTTCAATATCGGTTTCTTTGGTCTTGTAATATTTCTCATCCTGAGAAACATATGTCTTCTTATCGGTATTGTATTCATATACCTCTATATAAGCGCCCTTAGAGTCGGAGCCCTTAACATAATAATTGCGAAGGCCTGCTTCAGCGCTTGTCGGAAGAGCAATGTGATTGCTTACGCAGTTGCCGGAAGCGTCTTCTTTATAAGAAGTATAGCTCTGCGGCTTAGACATAGCGTTGATGAGAACATTCTTGACAAGAGTGTCGGGATTTGCGGTTGTTGTTGAATAAGTGTTGATGAGCGTCATGTCATCGTCAACTCTTGCGAACATCGGATAAACGAGGCCTTTTAACATACCCGGAAGATCCGCGAGGTACTTATTAACGCCGGAGATATCAACAAAGTTGCCGATAATGCCAACGTCGAGTTTGCCGTCGTTGATAACCTTTTTAACGAGACCTGCGTTGTCGTTAAGAAGGGTTGCAATGCCGTTGACTATGTCGAGCTGATCGTGGTTTTCTCTTGTCATGCCCGACGGCCAGTTTTTAAGGTTAGCGTCTTTAACTATGCCGAGCAAGCCTTTGACAAGCTTAACAAGTCCGTTGTTAAGAAGAGCCTGAGCGCTGTCGATGGTTCCGCAAAGAGCATTAACCGAGCGAAGGTCGATAACAAGATGCAAACCTGCTTTGTTAATAACATCGCCCATGTTTATGTTCGCGGCGGCAAGGGTAACATCGAGGAAGTCAAATACGACTGACATTCTCTCTTCGGTAGAGAGTCTTGTTACCGCGCCGTCCGGGCTGTATGCGTCAAGAGCGGTAAGGTTATCAGAGGTCTGATACTCCGTCTTTGCGGCAAACGCCATTACGGACATAGTTGAGAAAATCATGACAACTGCCAAGATGACACTTAACAATTTGGTAGATTTTTTCATACGTGTTTTTTCCTCCTAAAAAGATTTACATTAAAACCATGTATGCGTACCCGATTTTTTCTGCGGGCGGCACTCCCCGCAACAATTCCTCGCACAAAATCCGCTGTACTTCTGACCGCTCTTTGATTTACAAGAAAGCAAACCGATTTCGGCACGTTAACTCGGTCGGTTTCCACCGTTTCCACTTCCGTAAAAATGAATCGGTGGAAAACTGATGATACACACCCGAGCATATTACCGTAGGATGTGTATCAAAACGGGATGGAAACTGCACGGTAAATCAGCCGTGCGGCAGCGCTCCCTCAAAAAAGGGGGCACTTCGCCCTATTACACCATTTCATATCGTAGTAGGCACAAAGGCTCCCGATGTATGTCCTGTATGTAATCATCCGCAGAGCTACTTTGAAGTACACGCTGAGAATTATTGACGGGAGTACAAAACACATTTAAACAGACAAGCTTCCGTTGACGGCATCTAAAAACCGCCGGCGGAAGCTTTGTTTTCAACCGCCGTATCTAAAAGGAGCATATTACGAAAAACTACAGCCGGAAGGTACTCGGCACAGGTGTTATAGCCAATGAAACAGCCGCCGCTTTGCAGAAAAGCGGAAGAAATCTGTTTGCCGTAGGTAACAGGACGCACGGCAAGGCTGTGGCTTTTGCTGAAAAATACAATATCGGCAGGGTGTATGACAGCTATGACGAAATGTTCACCGACCCCGATGTCGATATAATCTACATCACCACTCCGCACAACACGCATTACGGCTTTATAAGGAGCATATTATGAAAAACTACAACCGGGCGGTACCGGGCACGGGCGTAATCGCAAACGAAACA
>ENA-OPDB01000129-OPDB01000129.1-human-gut-metagenome-genome-assembly--contig:-NODE-129-length-9169-cov-1.428133_pt1 | contig 9169 bp, 8 predicted proteins | sample MGYA00241573_ERZ501497 | MGnify/ENA primary metagenome ERZ501497 (study PRJEB25962, sample SAMEA2042584) | human gut metagenome | biome: human gut; feature: human-associated habitat; material: faeces... | reverse complement strand
GTCATGCAGGCTGTGAGGCGGCACTCGCCGCCGCAAGACTTGGATGTAAGACTGCCGTTTTTACTTTAAGTCTTGACGCTATTGCAAATATGCCTTGTAATCCGTGTATAGGCGGCTCGGCAAAAGGTCAGCTTGTAAGAGAGCTTGACTCGCTCGGCGGTGAAATGGGAAGAGCCGCAGACGCTACTTTTATTCAGTCAAGAATGCTCAATAAAGGTAAAGGTCCTGCCGTTCATTCTCTCAGAGTACAAAGCGACAGGGTAAAATATCATACCTTTATGAAGTCGGTGCTTGAGCATACCGAAAATCTTGCTATAAAACAGGCTGAGGTTACAGAAGTGTGTGCCGAAAATGGCAAAATTACCGGTATAAAAACAAGGCTTGGTGCTTTTTATCCTGCCGGCTGTGTTATCATCACCACAGGAACTTATCTCGGCGGTAAGATTCATATCGGTGAGCTGAATTATCAGAGCGGACCGGATAACGTATCAGCGGCTTTACAGCTGACAGAGAGCCTCAGAAATCTCGGTCTTTCTATGAGAAGATTCAAGACCGGTACTCCTGCCAGAGTTCATAAAAGATCTATAGACTTTTCTGTGATGGAAGAACAGGACGGCGATGAATATATTACGCCGTTCTGCTTTGATAACACATTCAAGCTCGAAAATAAAGTCAAGTGCTACGTTACTTATACTAATGCCGAAACACATAGAATTATTCTCAATAACCTCGACAGGTCGCCTCTTTACGCAGGAAGAATACAGGGCGTAGGTCCGAGATATTGTCCAAGCATCGAAGATAAGATCGTAAGATTTTCAGATAAGCCAAGACATCAGCTTTTTGTTGAACCGATGGGTCTTGATACCGATGAATATTATCTTCAGGGTATGTCCAGCTCGCTGCCGGAAGATGTTCAGATAAAGTTTTTAAGAACTATCAAAGGTCTTGAACACGTTGAGATTATGCGACCGGCTTATGCGATAGAATATGACTGCTGCGATCCTCTTGAGCTTTATCCTACACTCGAATTCAAAAAAATCTCCGGATTATTCGGTGCAGGTCAGTTCAACTGTACAAGCGGATATGAGGAAGCCGCCGCACAGGGTGTAATTGCCGGTATGAATGCGGCAATGAAGATAAAAGGCAGAGAACAGTATATCCCTGACAGAACTACTTCTTTTATCGGTACGCTTATAGACGATCTTGTTACAAAGGGTTGTGTTGAGCCGTACAGAATGATGACCAGCAGAAGTGAGTACAGGCTTCTATTGCGGCAGGACAATGCTAATGACAGACTTGTGCCGGTAGGACACAAAATCGGTCTTATATCGGACGAGCGTTATCAGAGATTTTTAGAGCGGAAAAATATACTTGATAATGAAACGAGCAGAATAAAGAAAGCTACCATCTATCCTTGCGAGGAGCTTAATAAAATGCTTGAAAGTAAAGGCACCTCGCCTATTACGCAAGGAGTCAAGTTTATAGAACTTTTAAAACGTCCTCAGATAGATTACAGAGATTTGGCTCAGTTTGATGAGAATGCACCTTCACTGGAGCATGATATAATTGATAAGCTGGAAATCAACATTAAATATGAGGGATATATCAAAACCCAGACCGAAAAAATCGAACAGATGAAACGTCTTGAGAAAAAACAGCTTCCTACAGATATTGATTATAAGACTATATCGGGCTTAAGACTTGAGGCACAGGAAAAGCTGAATAAATACAGACCGCTGAATATAGGTCAGGCAGGAAGAATTTCAGGAGTCAATCCTGCCGATGTATCTGTACTTCTGATATGGCTTTCAGGGAGAAAACATGGAGAGAATTGAATTTTTAATCAGTGAATTTCAAAAATGCAATATCGAATTATCGCAGGATAAAGCCGATAAGCTGTTAAAGCTGTATGAATTTCTTGTTGAGTACAATCAGAATGTAAATCTGACAGCTATAACCGATTTTGAAGAAGTAGTGGTGAAGCATTTCATAGACAGCGTGTTGCCGTTCAGTATGATTGACATTAAAGAAAACAGCAGTTTTATTGATGTCGGTACAGGAGCGGGATTCCCGTCCATTCCGCTTATGATAGTAAGACCGGATCTTAAAGGCACACTGCTTGAGGCACTGAATAAGAGATGTGTATTCCTTGAAAAAGCGTGCGAGCTTACCGGAGTTGATGCGAAGGTGATTCACGGCAGAGCAGAGGACTACGCAAAAGAAAAGCGTGAAGCGTTTGATTTTGCAACAGCAAGGGCTGTTGCGTCTATGCCGGTACTTTGTGAGTATTGTATACCTTATGTAAAAACGGGCGGCAGGTTCATTGCTCTTAAGTCTGTAAATGAGGATGAAACCCTGTGCAAAAAAGCAGTTAAAGTCCTTGGAGGTAAGATATCAGAAATAAAAGACTATACAATAACAAATGGCGACAACAGACGACTATTTATTATAGATAAAGTAAGTCAGACTCCGACAAAATATCCGAGAAATCCTTCGATGATTAAGAAGAAACCACTGTAATACAGTGAAAATATAAAACATTCCGTCGTTTTTAGCAGATAAACGGCGGATTTTTTTTATTGCCCGAGGAATAAGTTTGATATAAAATTAGGTTGGGGGTGAAATAATGGGGTTATTTACTAAAGATAAGAAAACAACGGGACAGGTTATTACAGTGAAGATTGGAGAAATAGACGTAAATCCAAATCAGCCGAGAAAGTATTTTGATAAAGCAGAATTAGAAAGCCTTGCGATAAGCATAAAAGAGAACGGTCTGTTGCAGCCGCTTACAGTGAGAAAAAAATCCGACGGCAGATATGAGCTTATAGCGGGAGAAAGGCGGCTAAGAGCATGCATCTTTGCCGGTATACACGAAGTCAGGGTAATTATTGAGGACAGAAATGAAGAAGAATCTTCGGTGCTTGCAATAATAGAAAACATACAAAGGTGCAATCTTAATTGCATAGAGGAAGCCGTTGCAATGCAAAGGCTTATGGATCATTACGGGTATACTCAGGAAGAACTGGCAAGAAAGCTCGGAAAAGCGCAGAGTACGATAGCAAATAAGATAAGGCTTCTGAAGTTATCCGACAAGCTGTTAGCAAATGCATTGGAACACAATCTGTGTGAGCGGCAGATAAGAGCATTGATAAGATTACCTGAGGAACAGCGGGAAAAGGCGGAGGAATATATATATAAGTATGGACTGAATGTAAGTGAAACAGAAAAATACATAGACAAATTACTTGCAAAAAAGAAAAAGGCAGATAAGCCAAAATGGACATTTACTGCCAAGCGTCTGTATATAAACAACATCAACAGAACTCTTGAAACAATGAAAAAATCGGGGATTGATTTTATTTCAGAGAAGCACGAGGAAAACGGTTATCTTGAGTATATAATCCGAATTCCTCACGATTGATGTTCATAATGAAGAACGTTCATAAAAATGTTCCATGTGGAACAATTTGTGAACGTTTTTTTGTAAAAAGGCTTTATTTTTCTCCCATAGTGTGATATAATGTTATAAGTAACGTTTGAAGGAGGTACTATGGGAGTAATTATTTCTATTGTAAACCAGAAAGGCGGAGTCGGCAAGACAACATCGGCTGTAAATATCAGTGCAGCTCTCGGTGCAAAAGGCAAAAAAGTGCTTTTGGTAGACTTTGATCCACAGGGAAATGCAACCTCCGGCTACGGAATCTCAAAGAAAAATCTTAAAATAACCTCTTATGATGTCGTAATGTCCAATGTGCGTCCGCAGGAAGCGGTTATCGCTACAAATTGTAAAAATGTAAGCCTTATACCTGCAAACGCTCAGCTTGCTGAGGCCGAAATGCATCTGCTGCAGATTGAACAGAGAAATCATCAGCTTAAAAAAGCTCTGATACAGCTCAAGGATGATTATGATATTATAATCGTTGACTGTCTGCCGTCACTCGGAATACTGGCAATAAACGCCCTTATTGCAAGCGATAAATTTATTGTGCCTATGCAGTGCGAGCATTACAGCCTTGAAGGTCTGGCACAGCTGCTTTCAACTGTAAAAAAGGTAAAAAAAACCTCCAACAAGAATCTCTCCCTTATGGGAATCGTATTCACTATGTTGGATAAGCGTCTGTTGCAATCAAATGAAATTATGAGGGATATTAAAAGAAATTTTCCTCCGTCATCTATATTCAATACGGTTATACCGAGAAATGTGCGTATCTCCGAAGCACCAAGCCACGGTATGCCCGTTATATATTATGATAAAAGCTCAAAAGGCGCAGAAAGCTATATGAAGCTCGCCGGTGAGATAATAAAGAAACTGAATGATTAAGGAGGGTGTATGGCAAAACGTGGTGTTTTAAATCAAAGGTTTAACAGTATTTTTGATGATAACAGCTTCGATGAAGACGATGAAGGCGTAAGCACTCTTAAACTTACCGATATCGAGCCTAATAAATCTCAGCCAAGAAAAAATTTTGATATAACCGCTCTCAATACACTGGCTGACTCGATAAGACAGAACGGCGTCATTCAGCCTCTGCTTGTACGCTCAATGCCCGACGGCACTTATCAGATAGTCGCAGGTGAGCGAAGATGGCGTGCCGCAAAAATGGCAGGCCTTACAGAAGTACCCGTTCTTGTCAAGGAGCTTACCGACCTTCAGGCTCAGCAGATTGCCCTCATCGAAAATCTGCAACGTGAAAATCTGAATCCTATCGAAGAAGCAAACGGCTACAAAGAGCTTATGGATAAGTTCGGTATGACGCAGGAGGAGGTTGCCAGAGTAGTAGGAAAGGCAAGATCATCTATAGCAAACTCTCTGCGACTGCTTAATCTGCCTCCTATAATAGCCGAGATGGTTTCAAATAACGAGCTTTCAACAGGTCACTGCAAGGTCCTTCTTGGAGTGAGTGAAACCAAGGATATGGTTGAGCTTGCTCATAAAGCGGCAGGTAAGGACGTTTCGGTGCGTGAAATGGAACGTATGGTAAAGGCTCTTGATAAAAAAGAAAAGCCCGAAAAGAAAAAGGATACATTCTATACTGAGGCAGAAATAAGTCTTGCCAAGGCACTTGAAACTAACGTAAGTATAATACCCGGCAAGAAAAAAAGCACAATTCAGATAGAATTCTATAGTGATGAGGATCTTACCGATATTATAAATCGGCTTGCAAACAGTAAATAATTTTAAAAGAAAGGCATATCAAATGATAGACATTAAATTTTTAAGAGAAAATCCCGAGGCTGTAAAGGAAAATATCAAAAAGAAGTTTCAGGATGAAAAAATCGTACTCGTTAACGAGGTTATTGAGCTTGATAAAGAATTAAGAGCCGCTCAGCTGAAGGCTGATAATCTGCGTGGCGACAGAAATAAGCTGTCAAAGCAGATCGGCGGACTTATGGCACAGGGCAAAAAGGACGAGGCTGAGCAGATAAAGGCTCAGGTAAAGCAGTTCTCCGATGAGCTTGAAGAGCTTGAGAAGAAGGAAGAAGAGCTGGGCGAAGAAGTTAAGAAAAGAATGATGATAATCCCCAATATCATCGACCCTTCTGTTCCGATAGGTAAGGATGACAGCGAAAACGTTGAGATAAAGAGATACGGAGAGCCGGTAGTACCCGACTTTGAAGTTCCTTATCATTCCGAGATAATGGAAAGATTCAACGGTATCGATCTTGACAGCGCAAGAAGAGTAGCAGGAAACGGCTTCTATTATCTTATGGGAGATATAGCACGCCTTCATTCCGCAGTTTTAGCTTATGCCCGTGACTTTATGATTGACAGAGGATTTACCTACTGCATTCCTCCTTATATGATTCGCAGTAACGTTGTTACAGGCGTTATGTCGTTTGCCGAGATGGATGCAATGATGTACAAGATCGAAGGCGAAGATCTCTATCTTATCGGTACAAGCGAACATTCTATGATAGGTAAGTTCATAGATACAATAAACGAGGAGGAAAAGCTCCCCTATACTCTTACAAGCTACTCACCCTGCTTCCGTAAGGAAAAGGGCGCTCACGGCATAGAAGAAAGAGGCGTTTACAGAATACACCAGTTTGAAAAGCAGGAAATGATAGTTGTCTGCAAACCTGAAGATAGCATGGCATGGTATGACAAGCTGTGGCAGAATTCTGTTGATTTCTTCCGTTCACTCGATATTCCTGTAAGAACACTTGAGTGCTGCTCAGGCGACCTTGCCGACCTTAAGGTCAAGTCTTACGATGTCGAAGCATGGTCACCCAGACAGAAGAAGTATTTTGAAGTGGGCAGCTGTTCAAACTTAGGCGATGCACAGGCTCGCCGTCTTAAGATAAGAGTAAAGAGCAAGGATAAGGGAAACTACTTTGCACACACACTCAACAACACCGTTGTTGCTCCCCCAAGAATGCTTATTGCGTTCCTTGAAAATAACCTTTGCGCCGACGGCAGCGTAAAGATACCCGAGGTTCTCAGAAAGTATATGGGCGGTATCGACAGAATAGTTCCCAACGATAACAAGTAAGCTACAGAGCCACGGATACGCAGGTATTTGTGGCTCGTTTTGTTAACAGAAAGGTCATTATGGATAGCAGAAAGTATACCGTTGAATATATTCCCGAATTTGCCGACTGTGATAAAAAGTACGACATAAAGCCGCAGGTGCTTCTTGCGTGGTGTGCCGAGCTTGCAGGAAATCATCTTCGCAGCAGAAATATAACACGAGAGCAGATGTGGAAGGACGGTCAGGTTTTTCTTCTCACCCGTGCCGCAGTTAATTTTGAAAAAGTACCGCAGTATAACAATAAATTGTATATGACAACGTGGGAGGGCGGAACCAAAGGCTCACAGTTTACAAGAAAATTCGTTGTCAAAGACACGGACGGAAATATTCTGTGCGATGTCGATACTATGTGGGCGCTTGTAAATCCCCATTCGCATAAAATATGCAGGCCGTCCGAATATATCTACGAGCAGATTCCCTGCGAAGATGAAGTAGAAGCAAAAGTAATAAAATTCAAGGCGGAAGCTCCCGAAAAAATAAAGGATTATACATTCGTCTACAGCGACATTGATGCCAACGGCCATGTAAATAACGGAGTCTATTTAAGGCTTATGAGCGATATAATACCGCAGGAACTGACAGACAAGCATTTGAAAACGCTGAGGATAAATTTTATACACGAGTGCAGGCAGGGAGAAACTGTCGGACTTTATCTCGAAATAAACGATAAAATCTGCACTGCTGAGGGAAGATTTCCAGACGGCAAAGTCAGCTTTGAGGCACAGGCAGAATTTGTTTGACAAAATTTAGTTAATGTGCTATAATTAATATCAAGGTAAATTTAATTTACATTAAAAACAGGGAAAGGACAGAAAAAAATGCTTCACATCAAAAATTTGCATAAGAGCTACGGTGCTTTTGAAGTGCTGAGAGGCCTTGAAATGAATGTAAATACCGGTGATATTTACGGATTTCTCGGTAAAAACGGTTGCGGAAAAACCACAACAATGAACATAGTTTCAAATATTATCCCCAAAGACAGCGGCGAGATCAATTTCGGAAAAGAAAACTGCAAGATAGGCTACCTGCCTGAAACACCGTCAATGTTTACATATATGAACGGCTACGAATATCTTGATTATATTGCTTCATGCTGCTCCTATAAGGACGACAAGAAAAAACGTATAGATGAAGTTATCAATATAGTAGGAATGGCTGAGGGCGGAAAGCGCAGAATAAAAGGCTATTCCAGAGGTATGAATCAAAGGCTCGGCATAGCGGCGGCAATATTTGACCATCCCGACCTGCTTATTCTTGATGAGCCGACATCCGCACTTGATCCGCAGGGCAGAGCAGAGGTAATGAGCATAATCAAAAATCTTGCTGATATGGGTACCACCATAATTCTTTGCACACATATATTGTCCGATGTTGAAAGAACGGCAAACAGAATAGGAATTGTCCGTGACGGCAGAATGGCTGTCGAAGGAACTATTTCCGAAATTAAGGAGCAGTATGACAAAGCGGGCAAGAAAATAGTAATGGGCATATTCGGTGACCCCTCAGCCGCAATACAGCCCGTAAGCACCCTTACCGGCGGCAATTTCTATTTTGACAGACAAAGAGCCGTTTTTGAGATACCTATTGCTTCCGATATAAATGAGCAGGAAACAGCTCATCGTTTATTTGATTTATTGAATTCTGCCGGGCTTACCGTTTCACTTTTCGTTATTGAAAATAAGACGCTCGAACAGATTTATATGGAAACTATAGGTTAAGGAGGGAGCAGAAAATGATAAAATCGGGTATAAAAAAAGAGCTGATGCTTTTTACAAGAGGATTCAAGCTGTTAGGCGTTATTATTACTATTTTAGCAATATCACTTCTGTATCCGTTTACCTATAAGTCAATGGAGCTTATGGCAAATCAGATTTCGGATATGGGTCAGCAGTTCGGCGGTGAAACGCAGGGACAGGTTGAGAATTCAGCAGCTTCAATAAACAATATGCTGGGCTCAATCTCCGAAATGTACGGCGGAAGTATGGCGGCGGTAGGCTTCAAAACCGGAGTAAGCTCGCTCACGTCAACAGGTTCTCTTGTGATAATGTTACTGCTTATGTCAGCAGCAGGAGGAGAACAGAAAAAACGCTCTGTAATAATGCCGACCTGTGCCGGACTGTCACCATCCGGCTATGTAATGCCTAAATTTATAGTCTATCCGCTGGCAATAGTGCTTATGTCTTTTATTGGCGGAATGATAACTGGTGGTATAAGTAATCTTATTTATAACAATGAGTTGATTATAAGCGATATAGTATTCTCCTCGGTGTGCAGTGCGATATATATGTTCTTTATTACTGCAGTATACTTCCTCGCAGGACTTTCCACAGGAAGACCCGGTATATCGGTCATAATAGTGTATGCAGGCTCTACGATAGTTCCGCTGATTTTGCAGGCACTAAATATAGATAAGTATAATCCGTTTACCCTGCAGACGCTGCTTATGAGTTCATATAGTGATGCGGATATGAACAATTTCGTTCTCAGCATGGTTGTTACCGTTGTTTTATCAGTAATATCCTGCCTGCTGACGCTTATGATAACCACGCTCAGAAAGATAGATAACTCTGTCGGAGAAGCAAATCTATAAACAATAGGTAAATTAAACCGTATATATAACTATATGTAAAGGAGAA
>ENA-OPDB01000119-OPDB01000119.1-human-gut-metagenome-genome-assembly--contig:-NODE-119-length-9737-cov-1.568684_pt1 | contig 9737 bp, 10 predicted proteins | sample MGYA00241573_ERZ501497 | MGnify/ENA primary metagenome ERZ501497 (study PRJEB25962, sample SAMEA2042584) | human gut metagenome | biome: human gut; feature: human-associated habitat; material: faeces... | reverse complement strand
CCGCCGCTAAATCGTCTTCGAGAAAACGCAAGATGAAAAAGGCGGCAAAAAAGGCGGCAAACACCATAAATACCATTGTCGATAATATGCAGGATATGATAAAATAGTCGTATCAAAGTATTCTCTGAGCAAAGCGGTTTTCGCCGCTTTGTTACATAGGAGGAAGAAAAAATGAAAAAAATTCTCTGTATTTTTTCCGCATTGCTGATAGTGCTCGGAGCAGCTTTTTTCGGATGCGGAAAAAAGAATGATAAAGCCGCTGCCGAGCAGAGCGAAACCGCCGCTCCCACGGCAGAAAGCACGACCGCTCCCGACCCGAAGCCGGTGTTATCAGGCGACGCCGCTTTAAATGACGGCGAAACCTACACGGGTAGGGCTCCGCTGCCGCTTGTCGATTTTAACGTTTCCGATCCCGAAAATACACGCGGTCTTTCGACCGAAAAGCACGGCTACGGCTACGGCATAGCGAAAGACGGCAAGCCGAACGATATATCCGTAAACAATCAAAAATACTTTGAGACAAACGGCTACAAAGCGCTTTGCCTCGACACCAAATCAACTGACAAGGTATTATACCTTACATTTGACTGCGGCTACGAAAACGGCTACACGGCAAAAATTCTTGACACATTAAAGGAAAAGCAGGTTACCGCCGCATTTTTCTGCACACTTCCGCAGGTAAAGGAAAATCCCGAAATCATAGCGCGAATGATAAACGAAGGCCATATTGTCGGAAATCACTCCGTAACCCACCCCTCATTCCCGACCTTAACAAGACTCCAAATGGCAAACGAAATTAAGGGCATGGACGATTATTTAAGAACCTATTTCGGATACAGCGCACCGTTTTTCCGTTTCCCGATGGGAGAATACTCCGACAGCGCACTCGACGCGGTAGGTTCGCTCGGATACACAAGCGTATTTTGGTCTGTGGCATATTCCGATTGGGATTTAAAAAAGCAAAAAGGCGAAGAATTTGCATTTAACACCGTTATGTCAAGGCTGCACCCCGGAGCCGTAATACTTCTGCATGCGGTATCTCCCGACAACGCGGCGGCTCTCGGCAGAATTATTGACTCGGCAAGAGAGCAGGGATACACATTTAAGTCGCTATACGACTATCCGCAGGAATAATAATCAATCATACAATAACAAAAACCGCTTCTCGCCGAAACGAAAAGCGGTTTTATTTATCTTATTCAGTCGTTGTTTGTGGCGACTATGTTTACCCCTGTGCCGAGAACATCCTCAATTACAACATCTCCGATTGAGACGGGAGCTTTAAGTGTGACCTTATTTATTTCGGTCATACATTCGAAAATTTTCTCTTTTGGTATAGGCGAGCTTGTCTTTACCGGTACTACGGGAAGTCTGCCTCCCTCAACCTTAACGGTGGAGGTTACCATTCTTTCGGGGTGTGTGCACTCGGCTCTCGCGTAAGCGTCACCGCGTTTACACGTGTTTCCCGTAACGGAAAGAACTTCTCCGCTGTCTGACAGCTCAACCGTTATGGAACAGCCGATAGGACATGAAACACATACAAGTTCTTTTTTAGCCATATTACGCATCCTCCTTTATGGAAACTACCATGGTGCTGTCTACGGGCAGAGAATGGATAATATCAGCCTTAATCGGAACATATTCCATTTCGCCGGGGCACATTTTCTTTTTCTTCTTGGTATAGATAACCTCGCCGTTGCAGGTAATGGTGAGAGTTACGTTTTTAAGGACTCTGCCAACGCGGAAATAGAGCTTAACGTCCTTATCGGTATCGTGGGAAATTCTCTGCGGAACTATGTATCTTACGCCGTTTTCGCCCTTTGTATTTACAAATTCGTCGCAGTTCTTTTCACCGCGAATATATTTTGCGGCACCTGCACCTGCAAGCTGGCTCTCCTCTGTTACATAGTCAACAAGATCGTGCACCTGCAAAACGTTTCCGCACGCAAACACGCCCTTGTGCTTTGTCTCACGGTATTCGTCAACTATCGGGCCGTTTGTTATACGGTCAAGCTCGATACCGGCATTCTTTGAAAGCTCATTTTCGGGAATGAGACCTACCGACAGCATAAGCGTGTCACAGGGTATATACTCCTCCGTGCCGGGAATTGGCTTCAAATGCTCGTCTACATTAGCAACGGTAACACCCTCAAGACGGTCCTTGCCGTGAGTGCTGACAACCGTGCAGGAAAGGCGAAGCGGAATACCGAAGTCCTCAAGGCACTGAACGATATTTCTCGTAAGTCCGCCCGAATACGGCATAAGCTCGCAAACAGCCTTAACCTTCGCGCCCTCTAAGGTCATACGTCTTGCCATAATAAGACCTATATCGCCCGAGCCTAAGATTACAACAGTTTTACCCGGCATATATCCGTCAATATTAACGTATTTCTGAGCGGTTCCGGCGGTCATAATACCCGACGCACGGCAGCCTGCTATTGAAAGCGCACCTCTCGGTCTTTCACGACAACCCATTGCCAGCACAACAGCCTTTGCCTTTATTGTGAGAAGCCCGTCCTTATTGTTAACGGCAGTTACAACATTGTCGTCTGAAATATCAAGAACCATTGTATCGACTTTAACGTCAATGTCGGTTTCCTTAACCTGCTTTATAAATCTGCCGGCGTATTCTGGGCCGGAGAGCTCCTCGCCGAAGTAATGCAGACCGAAGCCGGTGTGTATACACTGCTCAAGTATACCGCCGAGAGTATCGGCACGTTCCAAAATAAGGATTTTTTTAACTCCCTTGTCATAGGCCTCAAGCGCAGCCGCCATTCCGGCAGGGCCGCCGCCTACAACTACTAAATCATAACACGTTTCCATTATTCCACCTCATTTCGTCCTGTCAAAGATAATCTTTGACTCACCGCCGAATTTTGTTATCTCGTTCATCGGAACGCCGAGTTCCTTCGAAAGTATCTCGACTACCTTTGAGCCGCAGAAGCCGCCTTGGCACCTGCCCATACCTGCTCTTGTGCGACGCTTAACCCCGTCAACGTCTCTTGCGCCTACGGGAGCGTGTATGGCGTCAAGAATTTCGCCCTCGGTAATGGTCTCGCAGCGGCAGATAATCCTGCCGTAACGTTTATCCTTTGCAATAAGCTTTTCACGCTCTTCCTTTGTCATATTGCGGAAACGAACGGGTGCCGGACGACTGCCGTTAAAGTCTGCTTTCTTTTGGGGAGCGGCCTTTTCGGCGAAAAGCTCCGCGACATATTTTGCAATGGCAGGCGCAGCGGAAAGACCCGGCGATTCTATACCCGCAACATTGATAAAGCGGTCGTTTTTATCGGAATAGCCTATGATAAAGTCATCCGTAACAGGATGCGCTCTGACACCTGCAAACGATGTTATTGCGCCTCTGACATTTACGTTCGGAACGGATTTCAAAGCCTTAGAGAGAATAAACTCAAGGCCCTCGGGAGTTGTATCCACATCGTCCTTATTATCCTCATCCGTCGCCGACGGGCCGACAAGAAGGTTGCCGTCAACCGTAGGAGTTACCAATACGCCCTTGCCCATTTCGTTGGGGCACTGGAATACGGTGCGGTCAACAAGATGGCCGAAGGATTTATCGAGAAGATAATACTCGCCTTTACGGGCTACTATCTTTATGGAATCGTCGCCTATCATACGGGCAACCTCGTCGCTGTGAGTACCTGCGGCATTTATTACATATGACGCGGTTATATCGCCCTTCGTGGTATCGAGAACAAATTCCGAGCCGTTAAAGCTTATTGCCTTTACAAGACAATTTCTTATAAATTCAACGCCGTTTTCACAAGCATTCTCAGCCGCCGCTATTGTTAACTCATACGGGCATACTATACCCGCGGATTTTGAGTAAAGTGCGCCGACTGCCTCGTCGCTGATATTCGGTTCAAGCTCATGGAGCCTCTTTGAATCAATTATTTCAAGCTCGGGAACACCGTTTTTAATTCCGCGGTCATACAGAAGATGCACATGCTCCATTTCCTTTTCGGAAAAAGCGACTACCAAAGAGCCGTTATTTCTGTACGGAACATTCAGCTCTTTACAAAGCTTAGGCATAATAGCCGTACCCTCAACATTCAGCTTTGCTTTCACGGTACCCGACACAGCATCAAAGCCGCCGTGGACGATTGCGCTGTTTGCCTTGGTAGTTCCCATTGCAATGTCGTTACACCTTTCAAGCACTGCTGCCTTTACGTCATATTTCGAGAGTTCTCTCGAAATAAGAGCGCCGACAACGCCGCCGCCTATAACGGCAACATCGTACTTCATAAAAAATCCACCCCTTGTTTTTATTCAGCTTAGTGAGACTTCACTAATCTATATCCTGGCCGGCAAAATCGTCCTTATCCTGCTTGCTGACAAGAACAATGTCTCCCGAGCCTTTGGTCCCAGTGAGTATTTCCGATATTTTCCTGTTGAGTCCGAGAAATTCATCTCTGAAAGGGAATGTATCGGCGTAATATGTATCAAAATCCGAAGTATAGCTCTTATCAAAAAGCGCCGTGAACGAAAACTTGGGCTTTGCCGCAAGCTTTCTGTTTTCCTCTTCGGATACGGTTTTATCGGTATCGAATATCGATATAAGTCCTACAACGGTCAAAACAAGCGCAAAAGCAAGGCTTAAAACCGCCCTGCCCGTGTTTGACTGCGGACTGAATAAGCCGTGTCTGTGCGCGGCACAGTAGCTTTTTATATGCAAAAAAGGTCTCCCCTTCGTTAAAATCTGAAATAAAGGAACGGATTATAGCTGGTCCCGACAAGCGACGCCGTTGAAATTGCAAGCGAAAAAATCACAAACAAAACCGATAATACGTCCACGGTAACTTTTCCGCTTCGCGTCTTTGAAAGAGAGCCGGCAAAATTTTTGATGCGCGGCAAAAGCGGCATAGCACACACGGCACCTATTATAAGCAGCACCGCATAATTTACAATTACGGTCTTTTCCGTAAGCGTAACAAATCCGTTTGCGGCACCGAACGCCGCTTTGAAAAAGTATTTAATCTTGGACAAGTCGTCGAAATAGAAGAACACCCATCCGATAATTATAACAATCAACGAATAAATATGCCCGACTGCTCGCGGCAATTTCTCGAGAATCTTTCCGATATACATTTTTTCAAGCATCAGGAACACAAAATAATAAAGTCCCCAAAGGACAAAGTTCCAGCTTGCACCGTGCCAAAGACCGGTGCAGAACCAAACAAGGAACAGACCGAAATATAAGCATATTCAGCGCCCAGTTTTTACGATTACCGCCGAGCGGTATGTAAAGGTAATCTCTGAAAAACGACGACAGCGTTATATGCCAGCGGCGCCAAAAATCAGAAACAGACACGGCGTAATACGGGTAATTGAAATTCTCGGGGAACGAAAAGCCGAACATATGCCCGAGGCCTATTGCCATATCTGAATAGCCCGAAAAATCGAAGTAGATTTGCAGGGTGTATGAGATTATACCTACCCACGCTCCCGCGCTTGAAAGCCCGGTCAAATCTCCGCCTATGAGCTTTTCCGTGAGCTGACCCGCAAAATTTGCTATAATTGCCTTCTTCAAAAGTCCGGCCGAGAAACGCATAACACCGGCGGAAATATTTTTCAGCGTGACTGTACGCTCTTCTATTTGCTCCTCCACATCGCTGTATCGAACTATGGGTCCTGCTATCAGCTGCGGGAACATAGACACATACAAGAGTAATTTGTAAAACGACGGCTGCACCTTGACGCTGCCGCGGTATACGTCGATAACATAGGTAAGTGCCTGAAAGGTATAAAATGAAATTCCTATCGGCAGCGCAAGCTTGAGGTTCGGCAAATTCAGCGAAAAAAGAGAATTAACATTTTCGCTGAAAAACGAAGAATATTTAAAAAGCGCGAGCGAAGACAAAGTTATAACCGCCGCAAGAGTGAGAAAAAGCTTTGACTGCCATCTGTCGCGAAAGCGTTCGATAAGAAGCCCGAAAACGTAATCCACAAACGCGGTGGCAATCATCAGAAATATATATTTAGGCTCGCCCCATGCATAAAACACAAGAGAAAAGACGAGTAAAATCACGTTGCGCGAGGATGTTTTTTGCACTATGTAATAGCAAATAAAGCACAGCGGTAAAAACAGGTATAAAAAAGTCAGACTTGAAAAGACCAAAAGATATCACCACAAACATATATTAGCTTTAGTATTGTATCACAAAATTCTCAAAATTAACAGCCTTTTTTGATAAATATTATCAACGCACCGTATTTCAGCTCCAAAGACGTATTTTTCACGAAACTTTTTCTATTTCCGTCTTCAATCTCGCTATTATTCGTTTTTCCAATCTTGAAATATAGCTTTGGGAAATGCCCAAGATATCCGCCACTTCCTTTTGAGTGTGTTCATTATATCTGCCGAGACCGAAGCGCATATTCATAATCAGCTTTTCACGGTCCGGCAAGGCGTCAACCGTTTTTAAAAGGAGCTTCTTCTCGTCATCGTATTCGATATTTCGATTTACTTCGTCCGGCTCGCTGCCGAGCACATCCGACAAAAGCAACTCGTTGCCGTCCCAATCGACATTCAACGGCTCATCTATGGAAACATCGCCCTTATGCGAATTTGTTTTGCGAAGATGCATAAGTATTTCGTTTTCGATGCAGCGCGAGGAGTAAGTAGCAAGCTTGATGTTTTTTTCGGGTCTGAAGGTGTTTACGGATTTAATAAGACCTATTGTGCCAATCGAAATCAAGTCCTCTACCGGCACACCGGAATTTTCAAATTTTTTTGCAATATAAACCACAAGTCTCAGGTTGTGAGTTATAAGGGCTTGCCTGGCCTTTTCGACATCGGTTCCGTTGCCGACGAGTATATCGGACAGCAGCTTTTCCTCCTCCTTTTTTGAAAGCGGCGGAGGCAGCGTCTCCGGTCCGTTTATGTAGTGTACGTCATTTAAAAGGAAAAGCTTTTTAATCTTTGCCAGCAGTTTTTTTAGCGCGTTCATTTTTTTGGGTTCCCTCTCTTATCTCAAAAATTTTCGGTCCTAAAAGCACCGAATAATCACCTGAAGAAAACGGCGTCTTACTCTCCGCCAAAATGACATTTTTTACTTCTCTTGCTTCTTTTTTTCCGATTACCGTAACCGAATCTATAAGCACGGCTCGCAGTATACTCTCCCCGCCTACCGTTCCCGCCGGAATCAGTCTGATGCTTCCGTCATCGGCATTTATCGGCAGAGCGGCTTCTCCGTCAATAAACGAAAAGATTCCCTCCGGCACAAGCTTTTTCACAACAGAGCGTTCGGCTATAATTACGGGCGTATCCGAGAAGCCGTCGGAGAGAAGATTTCCCGTATCAAAAAGCGCCTTTGTAAAAACAGCCGCTCCTTTATTACATAGTTTTACGTCAAAAAGCTTGTCGTCGGGCGAATTTCGTTTTAAAAGCTTTGAAAAAAGCGTCAAAACCACATAGCAAACAACCGTAGACAAAACGAGAAGCTTCACATCTATATCAAAATAGACCGCGGCGTTGTTATACACCATACCGCTCGGCTTAAAAACGAGCCAGACGGCAAGCATAAGTCCGGCGAAAATGAAATTCACGGCAAAAAAAGCGGCAAATTCTTTTATGAACACCGTAATTTTTTTCGGCGCAAAGGCAATAAGAACCAAAAGCACCGACATACAGAAATTCATAAAAACAGACAGTACATTCGGAATATTGGGAAAAAAAATCACAAGAGAGTATGCCCCGCCCGTAAACGCGCCTGCCGCAAGCCGTATTCTTTTCGGCTTTAGCCTTACAATCAGCGAGGCCGCCGACAACAAAAAATAGTTTATAAAGATATTTATTACAACAAGCACATCTACATATATTTTCGTTTTAATCACTCCGCAAGGCAAAAAATCAATACTGTTCTTTTTGTAATTATACGATAAAACCTCTCCGTAATTTGTCGCATTGTGCAAGGCAGCAAAAAAGCTCCGAAGCCTTGTGTGCTTCGGAGCTTATAGTTGTATTTTAATTAAAGAAGGCTTGCGGCGTCCTTATCGAGATAAATCACGGTATCGCGATGGAACTGAAGAATCGACGCCGGGCAAGCGGGCGAAACCTCACCGTCAACGAGAGCCTTTACGGCGTCTGCCTTAGCTTTGCCGGTAGCTATAAGTATAATTTTTTTCGCGCTCATAATAGAACCGACGCCCATGGTAAGCGCATAGTGCGGCATGGGGTTTTCGTCAAAATATTTTGAGTTTGCCTCAATGGTGCTCTCTGTAAGCTTCACCTTAAACGAGCCCTTTGTAAAATGATTTGACGGCTCATTAAAACCTATATGACCGTTTCTGCCGACGCCGAGAAGCTGAATATCAATACCTCCGGCATTCTTTATAAGCTTATCATAGGCGCGGCACTCCTCATCGACATCATCGGCGTTGCCGTTCAGGAAATGCACATTTTCTTCTTTTATATCAGTATTATTAAAAAACTGAACATGCATAAATGTGTAATAGCTGTTTTTGTCGTTTTTGGGCAAAGCCACATATTCATCAAGGTTAAAAGTTTTGACATTTTCAAGACTTACAAGTCCGTTTTTATACTGCTCGCAAATATATTTGTAAGTCGGTATCGGAGACGCTCCCGTGGCAAGTCCGAGTACGATATCCGGCTTTGCATTGACGGCTTTTACAAATTCCGAGCCGACCTCTTTTCCTATTTCTTCGGCATTGTCATAAATTTTGATTTCCATGTTTTTCACTCCGTATGCTTTAAACTCATAAACGCCTATTATTATAGCATAATAAAGACTTTTTTCAACATTTATTTACCTGTCGCACAAAATATGATACAATTAATCAAAAGCGAATACGGAGGAAAACCATGATAAACTGCGGCACCGATATTGTAAAAATATCAAGGCTTGAAAAGGCGTTGGAAACGCCCGGCTTCTATGAAAAGGTTTTCGGCAAACGCGAGCGTGCGGAATTTGAAAAACGCGGCGCAAGGCTCGAAAGTCTCGCCGCCGCATTTGCGGCAAAGGAAGCATTCGGCAAAGCCCTGGGAACCGGAATACGCGGCTTTTCCCTGTGCGAAGCGGAAGTTCTGCATAAGGAAAACGGCGCACCGTACCTTTTTCTGTCCGGAAAAGCAAAAGCCGCATCGGATAAAATACACGCCGAATTCTCGCTGTCGCTCTCGCACGACGGCGACTATGCCACGGCATTTGTAATCTGCGTTACGAAAGGTGAAAACATATTATGATGAAAATATTGCCGTCAAATGAAATCAGAGAGATAGAGGCGAAGGCAAACCAAAGCGGTATATCGTATTTAAGGCTTATGGAAAACGCCGGCAGTGCCTGCGCCAAGGCGATACGCAAGAAATTCGACAAGACAACAAGACGAAACGTAACCATTGTGTGCGGCAAGGGCAAAAACGGCGGCGACGGATACGTTATAGCGCGAAAGCTTGCCGAAAATGAATATAATGTCAACGTTGTACTTACATCACGTGAGCCGCCCGTCGGAGACGCAGGCGAGATGCTGTCGCGAATTCGCGGCACGGATATAGGCATCTATCTTTACGACGATGACACCGAGCTTTGTGAAGAGCTCATAGTCGGAGCCGACATTACTGTTGACGCTGTTTTCGGAACCGGATTCAAAGGAGCCGCCGACGAAAAGAACGCGCGCATTTTCAAGGCTATATCAAAAAGCCTCGGATACACCGTAAGCATTGACATACCGAGTGGTATCGAAGCCGATTCGGGATATGT
>ENA-OPDB01000112-OPDB01000112.1-human-gut-metagenome-genome-assembly--contig:-NODE-112-length-10255-cov-1.881765_pt1 | contig 10255 bp, 20 predicted proteins | sample MGYA00241573_ERZ501497 | MGnify/ENA primary metagenome ERZ501497 (study PRJEB25962, sample SAMEA2042584) | human gut metagenome | biome: human gut; feature: human-associated habitat; material: faeces... | reverse complement strand
TACAAATATTAATACAGCGTTCAAAGCAATAGAACCAGCTGCAATCCAACCATTTCTACGTTTCTTTTTTCGTTCTATTAAATATCTTTCTTGATAATTAATTAACTTACTATTGAGTGAATCAAGGCCACCAAAAGAAACAACCAAAAGACTATCACGAATAGCAATATGATAAGACTGGAAGGATATAACGCTATCTTGTACCTTTTGAATTTCACTGGCAGTAAGATAAAGTTTTTCATACTTTTCACCTTCAAGAAGTTTTATAGCTAACTTACGAGTTTCTTTCGGAGTAAAAACAATAACCGTATCGCCATCAATCTTGTATCTTTTTTGCGATATAGCGGAGAACGGAATCATCACTAATGATATTACTATCATTAAAATCACTTTCAGCTTTCTCATAAATAGTAATAGTTTTTTGTTCAATTCCTCTAAGACTATCAATAACAAATTGTTGTTCATTAATAATCTTATCATATTTCTTAATGAAACTATTAAGACTATCCCTTAAAGATTTAATAGTTTCATCATTTCTTTCAATACCTAAAAACTTACGATTAATATATCTACCAAAATAAGCAGCTCCAATACCAATCGCAAGAATCAAAACAATATAAAATATATATCGAACAGTATCTTTCATAACTTACAAATCTAAATCCATTTCATTAATAAGAACATAAGATTGAGTTCCTTTACCAATTGCCTTATCAAATAAAGGAATAATAATATCATTCCATTGATTCACATCTTTGATAACTTGACAACCAGCAGAATAAAGACCAATCTCATCACTTACTTTCCAGCTTGACGCCCTATGTAAATTAATACCAAACATACCAAAGTCAGTATTATCGGTAATATCAATTTTGTCATCTCGATTATTGTCACGAATTACTTGACAAGGATTAGCTTGAACAAGTGCTTTATATTGTCCTTTATGTTTACCTATTTTCCAAAGAGCTTTGTGTACACCTTCTCGAAGAACTGCACAACCTTTATTATTAACAGGAGTTTCAAGATTTAAATTACTTGGGTCAGTAGTAGCTTCAAAAACCATACATTCCCATATATTAAAATCTCGTTCATAAAACATTACAATAACATCATTATAATGTTTAGTACAAGTACTTTTAGAACGAATACCCCAAATATTAAGATTAATAGGATAACTATCATTTTTTCTAAATATAGGATATTCTAAATCTTTCGCAATTTCAATAAGTCTATTTGGTAAATCATTTACACCAATAAGTTTATTAAATAATGCGTTATATTTTGATTCCTTAGTTGCTTTCATATTTGTAATACTTTTTGTAACTTGTGTGGGCCTCGCTCCGCTCGGCCTTTCGGGTGCTCCGCACCCTCACCCGGTGGGGGAGTGGGTTGGACGCCCACTGGCGACACTATTTGCATCATTACTTATAACACTTCTATCGTCCAAACTAAATTTTATAGTTGCCCACGATAATTACTATTAAAAATCCTAATAAGATTTACTGCAAGTTTGCCACGAGTATCTATATAATAAATCTTAATAGTTTTCATAGTTTAAAAAAGTGTTTTAGCAGTTTTATAAATATGTTTACTTGAATAATCAGCAATCATCATTCCGACTTCATTTTTAAGATAAGGAATATCATACATTTCTACGACTTCTTCATCTTCTTCATTTTCGTCTTGAAATTGATTCTGAATAGTTCTAATATGACAGAGAATAATTCCTACATTTTTATAACCCCAGCTCTCAACAAGATTAGCATAAGTAGAAAGTTGCATTGCATAGTGATTACCTATACTATCAGCAAGGTGGTCAAGTGGTGCACCAAAATATTCCTCTTTATAAATAAAATTATTTAGGTCAAGTGTACCATCAAGTTTCTTATCATAATAACCACTTTCAAATCTAATTGGAGCCTTATTAGTTTTCCAGTCTAAAATGATAAATTCCTTATCACGAATTAAGAGAATATCAATAAGACCGGAAACAAGATTTTGACTATCATAAACACCAATTTCAGCGTAGATATGATAACCTTTCATAACAAGAGCAGCAATCAGACTAAATATATCAGGATACTTTTCTCGAATACCAGTCTTAACAAAATATTCAAGATTAAGCTTACCGTATTTATGACTACCAACAATATCATCTATCGTATAGATTCTATCATTGATAAAACCATTAGCGTTCAGCTTATATCCGTTACAAGTCTTAATAGCAGTTTCAAGGTAATTATGTTTCTTTGTTCCTTTATCACAAGCCTTAATAGTTTCTTGTTCCCATTCCCAAAGAATTTGTTTCTTAGTTTTACCTTTATATTTTTGATATTTTGGATGTCGAGGATTCTTACCTATACGTTCACACGCTGCGGCAATTTCTTCCTTCTTAAATTCTTGCGTATATTTACCAATAAGAGTAGTAACAGATATGTAACCATTACCTAAATCATCTGTGTACTTATGTTCCTCTTCATTAAAGTACAGTATTCTACCCTTTGGCAAAATCTTTTCTGAAACGCATTTTCTTCCCATCTTCTTCGGCAGTTCTACGTCTACGACGATTAGCAATATGATAAGCAATAATCTTTGCTTTACGTTCCTCTCGACTTAAACCTTCAAGTTCCTCAGCATGAGTTTTCTTAAAGAACTTAGCTGGACTGTATTCAAATCTACCAACACGAGGAACACTGACAACTTCATCTCCTCGCATCATAGCTTTGGCAACACTATCCTTTTGTGTTCTTTCTAATAACTCTAATACTTTCGCCTTTTGGTCAGGTCTTAATTTTTCCCAAGCCGCAACACTTCGTTTATAAGAAGCAGGTCGTCGAAGAACATAAGGTTTAAGATGTTTTTCAATACGTTCATCTACGAAAGGAACTAACTTATCATAAACAAAAGGATTAAGCATAGTTTAATTATTAACGGTAGGAGATTCAATCCAAACACCTACGATAGAATATTCATCTACAAGAACAAATTCACTAAACTTAACAGTTCCAACACCAATAATAGATTTACCTTCACGGTGAACTTTCTGTTTAGCTGTAAGTGTTTGAGTATCGCCCGGCATCTGAATAAGAGTAGGAATACAACCGTTTTCCAGTTTTACTTTATCTCCAACATTAAGACCTTTGACATCTTCGGCAATAGCCATAACAGTATAAGCCTTAGCTGGAATCTTATTAATCTCCTCGTTATTAAGAATATTAAGAGTAGATACTTCAAAATCTGCACGAAGAAGAACTTTGTTACCACGAGGACTAAATGCAATTTTTGTTTCCATAGTTTTACTTTGTTTAGGATTTACATTATTATAACTACGAGTACAAATATATAATATAATCTTATCCCGTGCAAGTAAATCTAAATAAATTTCAAACTGAATTAATAAAATTATCACTATCAAAAGCAGAATTATCAATAAGTCTAATAGTAATTACAGTATTAGCGATTATAAGACCTCACGAGTGGGCGTCCAACCTACTCTCCCACCGGGAGTACACAAGTTAAAACTAATAAAATCTCTATTAAAAGCTCTTCAAAATTTATCACTTTTTGCATCACCAGTTTTCCCACCAAAAGAATCAATTTTGGCGACATTAGTATCTTGACCAGTTGCACTACTAAAATCACTAATTTTTGAACTAATTTTTTCGTTATTAAATTCGTTATTAATTACGTGATTATTTGATATAGTTTCTGAATTACGAGTTGGAATTTGTATATATATTATATATTCATTATTTGTAATAATATTACTTGTAATATTATTACTATATATAGGTATATGGTCAATTAATTCAAAAATTCATTCAAAAATTACGGAAAATAATGATGCAAAAATTGTAGATTTTAGTGAAGATAGAGGTCATTTTACAGGTAATTTTACAGGTCAAATTACAAGTAATATTGAAATTACATTAAAAATTAATTCAAAAATTAAGGAAAATAGTAATGGAAATAATAAAGATTTTAATGATTTTACAAGTAAAAATTCTGGTAATTTTAATGATGATATAAAAATTAAGAGAAATAGTAATGAAAATGATTATGATTTTAATAATTTTCGCAATCCTTTTAATGTTATTTTTGAAAATGATAATGTTAAAAATAATAAAATTATAGATTTTCTTTCTGATTTTAATGATACAAGAGATTGAGTTTTTAATAATAATTCAGATATTAATGTAAATGTTTTTACAGGTATCGGAAATAATATAAATGTTTATAATAAACTTGTGAATCTTAAAATGAATAAAAGATATAAAAATAAAAATGATAATTTTAGATATTACAATAGTGATAAAAATATTAAGGATTTTTAAGATTTATAGATTGAATGAAATGATAATATAAAGAATAAAGATTTTAATAATTATGAAAGTGTTTACAAAGGTATAGAAAATAATATAAGTATTTGTTATAAATTTCAAAATGATTTTAATGATTATTTTCAAGATAAAAATAATAAAAATATTAATGATTATAAAAGTATTTTTGTTAGTGTTAAAAATAAAGATAAAATGATAAGGATTTTGATAATATTTCTAAATATAAAGATATGAATTTTAATAAGGATTTTAATGATATTGTTAATGATATTGTTATGAATCTTTTTACAGATATGAGAAATAATATAAGTATTTATATCGTGGAAGTACCTAATGAAACTGCCCCGTCCATTCAAGGGTTTGCGAAGCCCCCCGCTTGAGATTGCAGGAAAGAAAAAAAATAAACGTTTCCTGAATAGTCTAATTAAACATTATTCAACTATGGCAAAGCAAATCAAAGAAGCAACCGAAAGTATTGTTAAGGTTGTTCGAATTAGTGGTAAAACTAAACCGCTGGCAATTAATGGTAAAGAGAATACCGATAACGTCATATTCTTGCGTGCTTTCGATGCCGAAAGCGGTGCGAAACTCGACACGCCGTTAAGTATTACCGAAAGTAGGGCTAAAATGTTCGGTTTTTCTTGTCTTTGTATCAATGAGGAAACAGCCGAACGTGATAACGCCGGAAACATGGTAGAGGAGTTAAACACGCTTACGAATCAGCCCAAGTATTACGAAATGATATTGCGAGTAATCCCGAAAGGGGAGCCGGGAGAATGGGGTTACAAGACCAAAAAGGCCGTAACGGTGGACGGTAAAGAGTACAAAGCGGGCGAACTCGTTCCCTATCGTACTACCGGAACTATGATTGTTGAAGCAATTGGAAAAGAGTACAAAGATACTGATTTCAAGAGTGCCGCAATTAATCGTATCAATGGAGCCGCAAAAGCTGCCGGTGATATGGCATATCGTGTTGAAACTTTCCGGCTGATGTTCGGACGTGTTCCGAATATGGCTAACGAGGAAGACCGAAATACGTTGCTTTCTCTTCCGGTAACACACTAAACAACTAACGTTAAGGATGGCGAACGTCGTAATGATGTTCGTCATTCTTTTCGTAAATTACAAGTTTCATTACGACCAACACTTTGATTTATATTACGACTAACACTATTAAAACTATGAAATGGTTAGGATTTATAGCATTAGTTCTAATTGAATCATTAGCTATATTCGGTTTATCATTAGAACAAATAGGATTTACTGTTCCACAAGCGATATTAATTTCGTGTTATGTTGTGTTATTAATTATTACAATTACAGGATTTATTGTTACGCATTTTGTAAATCTACAAAAAGAAAGAGAAAATGAATTTCGAATTTTAGTAGAAAAATTACGAGGACAAGAAGAAGTAATTAAAACAGTAAAAGAACAAGTGTTTAGAATAGGACAAAATGTATTAATTTCAGAAGAAAAATTGGAAGATATTAAGGAAGAATTTAAGAGATTAAAATGATGTGAATTAGAGGAATTAGTTGCGGAGGTATTATCTCCACTTTTATCTTTATTATTTTCACTATCAGAACCTCTAATTTTAGGCAAATAATCTCTTTATAATTGTTCTTTAATATTTCCTAATATTTTTATCTTTAATATTTCTATTATTTTTTCAATTAAAAATATCTATAATTGTTCTTATCAATTTCTTATTATTAATTCCTTTAACATTTTTATTCTTTTTCATATCTTTATTTTCATTAACAATCTCAATTTGATTCCCTATAATTGTTCTTAATAATTTTGTATCATTTTTAACAGTAATATTTATTTTATCATTTTCAATAATATTTGTAATAATTATTTCTTTTCTTTTATCTTTTTGATTTTTATCATCTTTTCCTTATATTGTTATCATTAAAATCATAATAGTAAGTGTTATAATTATTGTAATAATATTTTTATTCTTTTTATTTTTACTTTTTACAATATTATAACCCTTACATTTATCTTTATTAATAATAACAATATTTTCATTATTCTTTTCATCATTTTGAGTATTAATATTCTCAATTTGATTTTCATTAACTATAAATATAATAATTGACATTATAATTATAATAGAATTTGTAATATTAATTGTAATTATTTATTCTTTACTTTTATATTACTTATTTTTATTATCAATTATATTAATTTTAACATCATTATTATCATGACTTGTGCTATCATTGGATTTATCATTTCCTATTTATTTGTTAAATTAACAGTAGGAAATTCAGTAGACATAACTGATAAACCAGAGTTTACATTAGCAGAAAAACTACAAGCATCATTTCTAATATTCTTATTCGGAGGATATTGGATTGTATTACTTGCAAAATATCTCATTTCATTAATTTAATCAACTATGAACACAACAGAATCTCCTAAACGAAAAATATCTGCATTAGAACGTACAATCGTTGCAGGTATGGGTAGTATTACAATGCCTGATATGATGGCATTACATAAGAAATTTCCTACATTAACTATTGAAGATATTTATGATATACTTAGTTCGATAGAAACATCTGCATTAGGTACAACATCACGAGAATTTATTCTTCAATATGTAGAAGTAAGACTTATTAGTTTACGAAAATCTAAAACTATTAAAGAAGCAACAGTACAAACTCATGAAATATCAGAAAAAGTACAAGCTCTCATATCTCGTAATGAAGAATTAAATGACCGACTTGAAAGACAAACATCTTATATCGGTAAACTTCAACGAGAAATATCAACATTCAAATCAGTAAATAAAAATATTAAAATAGTATCTCTCATACTATTATTTTTACTGATTGGTCAAGTTATAGCACATTTTACATTATAAATTTTAACAATAATTCAATTATGTCGAACAGTATGTTTTTTCTTCCTTGTATTTGTATCATCATTTGCTTTATTATTTCCGCTATTACTTATACCTATAATAAGGCCAAAGATAGAGCAGTTGATAAAGCTATTACTGATGATATTCAAGATGGTTTTGTATGTTTGGGGGATGTTTATATTAATAAGTATTCTATTGAGTCTATTTATTTAGATGATATTGGACATCTTGTTGATATTAAAACAGACCATAATCAGTATTCTTATCGTTTTACAAGTGAAAGTTCATATCATGAATATCTCGATTATCTTGAAGATACTTGTAAAATTAATACAATGATTCATAATCAATATTAATTTATGATATGGAAAATAATAGCAATAGTCTTTTGGAGTTTAATAGGTCTAATAGGCTTTTGCAAATGTATTGACGGTGATGAATCAAAAACTCTCACTGGTATTATTTATATAATTATTTCATTAGCTTTCCTAACTGGTATTGCTATTGGAGTATAAACTGTTAATCATATGACTGCTAAACTAATTGTATCTGTTAAAGAAGTAAACGGTATCGCACAAGTCGTTTACTATTGTAAAGAACGTCGGCGTATTTATCGTAAATCATTCGCTGATACTGTTCGAGAATTTCGTGATGCTTATAGAAAAGCTAATAAAAAATAAGTTGCAACTGGAGAGGGCTACGCAGCTGGGCTACGCCCAGCCGCTCCGCTCCCCGGTGGGAGAGGAGGTTGCACGCCCATTTGTCACGTTACTCACGAAACTATTATTATAACTCTTATTATTAATAATATCAAAACTATGTTATGTGAAATTATATCTGAAACAAAAGGTACTATTATTAATTTATCTATACAAGGTGATATTAATGTTAGTCGTGACGATTATATCGAAATTAATAATGTTCGATATGTAGTTCGTCGAAAAGAATATATTCTTAAAACTGAAACTGAACCTATTGGAAGACAAGTTTATATTACTCGAATTGTTATTTATGTCATGTAAATTATGCCAAATTTAGAAGATTGTGTTATTCGATTTGAAGATCCAAATTCAACAATGGTTCGTGTCGAAAATGCTCCTGAAGGTGTTGGTGCTAATATAGTATTTCCAAATGTAGAACCTGAACACGCACGAGGTGCAGCATTATCTACTGTAAGAAAATTCGATATTTCTAAATATGAAAAAGAATTAGGTGTTGGAACTATTAATCCTAATTTAAGTTCAGAATATTACGATAATCTAATTAAACAGAAAAGTAAAGCTCGTATGGAAGATACTGGTAGTGTTATTTTAATTATGATTGTTGTAATAATTTGTTTGATTAGTGTTATCAGAGCTGTTAAAAAATCAAATTAACCAAATGTGACTACTGAACAAGAAAAAGATTTTAAGAAAAGAGGTATATATAATGATATTATTCTGATGACAAATCTGACGATGATATATTGTTATATTATGTTCTTTGCTCTTGAAGAAGTTGTTAATATCTTTGGTAAACGTTATCGACATTCAACCAAGTATTATTATAATATCGTTCGAGAAGTTCTCGATAGAATTAATTGTGATAATATTAATTGTTTCAAAACAAGTCAGCAAGATGCTGGTCAAATGGTTTTAGATGTTGTTAAAGAAATCGAAGATAGACTTGTTTTTGATGATAAACAGTTATATATCCTATTTGTTATTAATCAAAAGACTTACGATAATATTCATAGATTTGAACCCGAAGTTACAAGTATATTTAAGAAACAAATTGAATACATTTATCGTAAACTAATTGATTATTGTCCTGTAACATTGGATAAAGACAAAATGGCTATTGCAACTATTGTCATTAATCAAGTTGTTAATAAAGTTAAAGCTCGTGAGGAATCTGATGGTTCACTCACTATTATATATGATGATGCAAAATAAATTTCAAGATTTGTTTGGTCATACCATATATAATTATTATATTTGAATCATAAATAATAAACAAACAAATACAAGAACTATGCCTTACATTATCACTCGTGCTAACGAAAATAATAAAGTTGGTAAAATGGGAAAAGGTCGTAAAATCAGTCATGTTCAAACTATCGTAGTCGATGGTGATGAACGTAATAAATGTCGGCCGGTATATCGTGTAACGCTTATTCACAAAAATAATAAGTAATAAATTAATACAACAAGTTGTAAATACATTATCATAATAAAATATGTAATGAATAGAAATCCTCGATAGGCAATCCAGTATTAAACTACTATTTTTACAACTTGTTTACTTGAAGTGTAGTGTAATGGTAACACAGCAGATTTTGGTTCTGTAATTATGGGTTCGACTCCCGTCACTTCAACTATTATAGATAATCATGGCAGAGATATAAATGCAACCAACCATGTGCTTGGTGATACATAAGTTGAGGCTTAACTGTATTTTAGGCTGGTGCAAGTCCAGCTGGTTATCTATAATTACGCCGTGTTAGCTTTAATGGTAGAGCAGCTGACTTGTAATCAGCAGGTTGCAGGTTCGAATCCTACACACGGCTCACATTGGGACTGTTGTGTTCCAAATGTTGATGTTTTGAAATGGACATCTCGGAGTACTTCTGTTGTGATAATAGTGGTACTCTTTTTCATGTAAATTCTAATCTAATATATAATATTATGACTTTAATCACTCTACCTTCGGGAACTGTTTTAGCTAATGATTACACTCTTCCAATTATTGTTGTTAGTAAAGTTCTTATGGCTAATGACAACAATCCTCATGTTAAATTGTATCCGTATTATTTTACAATCATGTATGTTAATGGAGTTTCAATTCCTATCATAGCTAAAACATTAGCAGAAGCTGAACTTGATAGACAAATAGTTGTTAAAGCTATTACTCCTATAAAAGACTCAAACGTAAATTAAATAATAGGTTTAAGGCGAAATGGTGGAAATGGTAGACACGCCGGACTTAAAATCCTGTGACCAGCAATGGTCGTGCGGGTTCGATTCCCGCTCCGAGTACCGAAAGCGGGCAACCTTCGTG
>ENA-OPDB01000111-OPDB01000111.1-human-gut-metagenome-genome-assembly--contig:-NODE-111-length-10293-cov-8.716937_pt1 | contig 10293 bp, 14 predicted proteins | sample MGYA00241573_ERZ501497 | MGnify/ENA primary metagenome ERZ501497 (study PRJEB25962, sample SAMEA2042584) | human gut metagenome | biome: human gut; feature: human-associated habitat; material: faeces... | reverse complement strand
AGCGAGGGGGAAAAGGGGGAGGTGACTTTCTCTTTAAGGCCCCGAAGGGGCCGCTCTTTGGCTCCCCCTTTTCCCCCTGTGGGTTTGCAGAATGTACGAAAAGAGGTGTAAGGAATGGAGGATCAGCAAGCAGCCCTGGAACAGCTCCGGGAACTTTACAGGGAAAAGAATGAGCATTTAGAGAAGTTTTTGGAGCCGGTGGAGCCGTATGAGTTTTATCGTGAGATCTTCCCGGAAGGATCTTTCGAGAGGAAGGGCCATTTTGAGGACAGGAAGGGAAACGGGATCGCGGTGACAGTGACGAAAGGTGAGGTTGACAGGGCAACCGGGATCGCCCTGCAGATCGAGGGGGACGGTAAAGCGAAACGCTGTACCATCACTGACGAGCTGGACGAGCTGAGGGAGCTGCAAGACACCGATTTTACGATTATGTCCCCGATCTCCTATTTTGGGCTGCGGCGGTGCGGCAAAAATGCCCGGTATCTCTATGCTTTGGTCTTTGACCTGGACGGGGTAGGTATGCCCCAGCTCCGGGACACGCTGCACCAGATGAACAAGGATATTTTGCCCCAGGCAACCTTTGTTGTAAACAGCGGGACAGGGCTTCACCTGTATTATGTGCTGAAAGAGCCGGTGCCTATGTACCCGTACAACCAGAAATGCTTGAAAGAGTTGAAATATTCCCTCACTCGGCAGATTTGGAATAAGTTTACCTCCACCATCAAGGAGCCACAAATGCAGGGGATTTTGCAGGGATTTCGGGTGGTCGGCTCCGGCTCGAAGCTGGGGCGTGAGTACCCTGTGAGGGCGTTCCGGCTCGGCGGGCCGGTGGAGCTGGTGCGGCTGCTTGATTATATCCCGGACAGCAACGGGGAGCAGCAGCGGCTTGAAGGGCTTATGAGAAAGAGCCGCCTGTCGCTGGCCGAGGCGAAAGAGAAGTACCCGGATTGGTATGAGCGGCGGATCGTCAAGAAGGAGCGGCGGGGCCGCTGGACGGTCAAGCGTGACCTTTACGACTGGTGGCTGCACCGGATCGCCGATGAAATCCGGGTGGGCCATCGTTTCTATGGCATTATGACGCTGGCGATTTATGCGAAAAAATGCGGGATAGACGAGGACGAGCTGCGCCGGGACGCTTTCGCGCTGCTCCGGCCTTACGATGATATGAGCGTGGAGGATATAAACCGCTTCACGAAAGATGATGTGGTGTGCGCCCTGGAGATGTTCAACGAGGACTATGTGACATTCCCCAGGGACGATATAGCGAAGCTCTCCGGTCTGACTATGCCTGTCAACAAGCGGAACTGGCGCAAACAGCCAGTACATTTGCAGGGCGCGAGAGCAATCCAGGAGATTAACGATAAGGCTAATGGTACGAATTGGAGAGAAGGGAACGGGCGGCCTAAAGGCAGCGGAACGGCCCAGGCGCGGGTTTATGAATGGCGGCAGCAGCACCCGGAGGGGCGCAAGGCCGACTGTCACCGGGAAACTGGCCTTGATCCGAAAACCGTCCGCAAGTGGTGGGATTGTCCGCCGCCAGCGGTGCGCTTTGAAAATGGGCATATAACGGTGCGGGTGTCCCCTTCCCAGGAGTTGAGCGATTGGCTCCTGGATGCGCTGCACGATGGGGGCCAGGAATAAGGCCCAGAAAGGCCCCTGTTACGCTTTAGAAGCCGTTTTCAGCCCTCCGAGGGTAAATATACCGGCCCCCTCTCTACCGCGTTTGGAAAGCCGCATAAATCAAGGCTTTTTTGCCCTCTAAATGCGAACATACAAGGGTAGAAGTTTAAGGGCCAGTGCTTGGGTAAACGGTCAGGAACATATATTGACATTGTAAATAAAAAGTTATACAATGGATATAATAAGAATGAAAGGAGTTGCTACCTATGGCAAATACAAATATTAACATTCGTATGGACGCAGACTTGAAGCGGCAGTTTGAGGCGTTCTGTGCTGATATGGGAATGACGATGACAACGGCGTTCAATGTTTTTGCGCGTAAGGCGGTGCGGGAGTATAGAATACCCTTTGAAATCAGCGGCGATGTGCCGAACGCTGAAACCGTTGAAGCAATCAAGGAAGTAAAGAGAATGAAGGCCGATCCGAGCCTCGGCAAGACCTATTCCAATGTCGATCAGATGATGGAGGAGCTGCTTGCCGATGTATAACATAAGACCAACCACAAAATTTCAGAAGGATTTGAAGCGCGTGAAAAAGCGCGGCTTTGATATTTCTTTGCTGACGGATATTATTAAAAAGCTGGCTGCGGGGGAGCCGTTGCCAGAGAAGAACAGGGAGCACCAACTTTCCGGGGATTATACGGGGTGTCGTGAGTGCCACATTACGCCGGATTGGTTGCTGATCTACGAAGTGGACGGGGACGAGCTGATTTTATATCTCACCCGGACGGGATCGCATAGCGATTTATTTTAGGGGAAGGAGGAAAGGTCTATGAGCTGGGATAAAGAGAGGATCGCGCAGTTGCAGCTCCCCGATCTGGCAGACGATGATCCGCACCCTCGGCTGCTCCTGGAAGGGGACGGCATACACGCAGGGCAGGGTTTTACCGCCTTGTTTCCTGATGGCTGGCACGAGATTACCCTTGAAGTAGCCTGGGAGCCAACAGGCCCCGGCTGCTGGTACATATCTACGCCTGGGTTTGAGGGCGTGTGTCCTGTGGGCCTGTTCGTGAAGGTATGAAAACAATCCGGCAGATAGCGGACGAGATAGGGGTATCAAAGACAGCAGTAAATAAGCAAATCGCAAACCTGGGTTTGCGATCAGGTTTACGAAAAAACGGAAACCAGTTTGCGATTGATGAACACCAGGAAGCCTTGATAAAACAGGCTTTTTCTGAAAAATCGCAAACCGAAATCGAAAACCAATCGCAAACTAAAACGCAAACCGAAAACCACGAAGTTGGCGATTTAGTTTGCGTTTTACAGGCAACTATCGACACGCTGCAAGGGCAACTTGAAGTAAAAGATCGGCAGATCGAGCAGCAGGCGCAGACCATCACCCGGCTTACTGATGCGTTGGCTGCCGCCCAGCAGACAGCGGTAGCGGCTCAGGCCCTTCACGCTGGTACCATTCAACAGCAGCTCGTTGCTGGAGAGGGAGAAGAGCTTCAACAGGAACGAGAAACAGTACCGCGTAGAAGCTGGTGGAAGCGGTTATTTGAAGGAAAAGATTCATGATAAAAAGAGTTGATAAAAGATTGCAGGCAGTACAATGTCTTACAGGGAATAAAATAAAGATAATTGCTTGTATTACCATGCTTATAGATCATTTCAGCAAAATTTTTTTAGAATCCATTATGAATGATAAACTGTTTCCATTGTATTTGGCAGGAGGAATGTCAACAGAACAGTTTTATGGAATTGATGCTTTTCAGAAGAATATTCTTAATGGAATTGGGACAATCGCATTTCCGTTATTTTGCTTATTGCTGTCGGAAGGTTTCTTTTATACCAAAAATCGAAAACGGTATATTGGAGGAATGTTAGCTTTCGCTCTAATCTCAGAAGTGCCATTTGATATAGGATTCTTCAGTCGCTATTCAATAGCTGAGGGAACTTTCCCGTTTTACTTGCAATACCAAAATGTTTTTTTCACACTGTTTTTGGGACTTCTTACGCTGGTTATTATAGAGAAGGTTGCTCTTAAAATAAGTGGGGACGGCAGAAAAAGCAAGGTAACAAAAATATTGTGCCAGCTTGGTGTTGTTATAATAATGGCAATAATTGCGGAACTGGTTAAGTGCGATTATGGAAGCCAAGGCATTGTTTATGTATCCATGTTATATTTCTTGAGAAAAAGTAGACTTTTACAAAGTGCAGGATTTCTCATAATGTATATGGTGACAACAGGAAATCAGCCAACGATTTTTATTGTTGTTGCAGCTCTTATAATTTTGTTATATAACGGGAAACGCGGAAATTTGTCTATAAAATATTTCTTTTATTGGTTTTATCCAGTACATATATCGCTTCTTTATGGTGCATCGCTTCTGTTCAAATAAGAAATGCCCTGGCATTGCCCGGGCATTTCAGTAAGTGATGAGTGAATGGAAATTAGTCGATGTTGAAGGTATAGGTTCCGGCTACGCTTGCCTTACCCTGGATGGTGTAAGTACCACTAAAAGCAGGAATCTGATCCAGGCGGACAGAGGAGCCGGGGGCGATGGTCTTGGTTTCTCCGACCTGGGCACCCTTCTCATTGATTACGCGGATCGTGACATTGCCGGGGTTGTTGGCATCACTGGTGACCAGGGGGGAATCCGGGAAGATGTTGTTGGAAGAAGTGATGTTCACATAATCAGTGGTGTTGAGTTTTGCAGTGCCCGTCCAATAGATACAAGGGGAGACACTTTCAGTCGCTGCTGTCAGTTCATTCTGAGGAGCAACAGGTTCAGATGCAGCGAAGGCGGGGACAGCCATAGAAGCCGCCACGGTTAAGGCAAGAGCCATTGATACAAACTTTTTCATGATGATCCTCCTGAAAATTTTGATTTAGGCCTGTATGGCCTGAACGATAGAATCTCTATCTTCAATTAATAATCATATCACTATAATGTAAAAATCTCTACACAATTTAATGAAAAAATTGTAGATTGTGAAACATAGATTTATTGAGAAAAACCCGCGGGAGCGCGCAAAAGCACTTTCATACTGACGCCACAACGGGGCGGCGGTGTGAAAGTGCTTTTGTGTTACTTTCTCACAAGAAAGTAACAAAGAGGTTGTGGACTGCGGCCAGTTATGGTAAAATAGGAGTAGTAGGATATAGGCTTTTGCAGGAAAGGGACGGGTGATTTTATAGGCACAACCATTTCGGGAATGACGGGCCGGGGAAGTATCCGGCACAACAACAGGAGCTTTTCAGCGGCGAATGTAGACCGGAGCAGGTCGGGGCAGAATGTCACCTTTTGCAACGAGGATTTGAAGAAGGTGTACCACGAACTTTTCGATGAAGCCCTGGCCGCCTACAATGCCAAAAAGAAAAAGACCAGGGACAAGATACCAGATTACTATGAGCATATCCGGCAGAGCAAACAGGAGAAGCTATTTCACGAGGCTATCTTCCAGATCGGCAACTTGACGGACTGCGGGTGCGGCTCCCCTGGAGGGGAACGGGCGGCGGCAGCTCTCAAAGAATTTGCAGAGTCCTTCCAGGAGCGCAACCCTCATCTGCGGGTGTTCAATATGGTGCTGCACATGGACGAGGCCACGCCCCACCTCCATGTGGACTTCGTGCCTGTGGCAACGGAGCAGAGCCGGGGCCTCTCAACGCGGGTATCAATGAAACAGGCGTTAAAGCAGCAGGGATTTGAAGGGATGGGCCGAAAGCAGACCGAATGGAAAGCCTGGATGGAACGGGAGAAAGAAGCCCTAACGGAAATCGCCCAGGCTCACGAGTTTGAGATTATCAGCCTGGGCGGTGGCCGCGAGCGTATGGAGCTACCAGAGTACAGAGCAGCGGCCCAGCGGCTTGAAGCTATCCAGGAACAGGTGACAGCAGCAGAGCAGGAGATCGCGGCCCTGGAAAAGCAGAGAAAGGCCCTGCAAGGGAATGTGAAGCTGCTGAAAGCGGTGGAGAAGGTTAAGCCCGATCTGGACGCGATACAGCCGGAAAAGACGCTGACAGGGGCCGTCAAGGGTGTGACGGTGGAGCAGGTGAAGGAGCTGAAGGCGGCGGTGATCCGGGGCGCGGCGGCAGAGCAGAAGGTGCGGGAGCTGAAGGTAGAAAACCAACAGCTTCAGCAGAAAATCCCCTCGATGAAAGAAAAACTGAAGGAGGCCCAGGAGCGGCAGCGGCTTGAAAATGAAAACCGGCAGCTCAAAGTGCAGGTGGAATACCTGGAAGAAGATTTGAGCTGGGAGCGTGGGATTTCGGCGCGGCTCCGGGAAGGGATCGGGGCGGTGCTGGACTTTCTGGATCAGCACTTGCCGGAGCAGTTCCGGCCCCTGGTCGAAAAGGCGCGGGAGCTGCTACCAGTGCCAGAGGTGCAGCAGCCGGAGAGAGAACAGGAACAGGGCCACACCTGGGGCGGTATGGAGCTGTAAAAGAAGCCTGTCCGGGAGCCTTGCAAGAGCCGCCCGGACAGGCTATAATAACAGTAAAAATAGGGAATAAAATGTATTGATAATATATGCCCCCCTATGGGGTGAAGGGGACAAGCTGAAATGGGTTTGTCGTAAAATAGGGAATAAAATGTATTGATAATATATGCCCCCCTATGGCCTTTAGGCCAGGGAAAAAATAATAAAATATTCTCTCTCTGACAGGGAGAAAGTCGGAGGGGGTTATGGGGGTGAGCGGCGGGGTGTGGGAATGTGGTAAACCTGAAAGGTTTTCCATCATTTCCATGCCCCAGAGCGAGGGGGAAAAGGGGGAGGTGACTTTCTCTTTAAGGCGGCGTAGCCGCCGCTCTTTTGCTCCCCCTTTTCCCCCTTCCCGCCCGTAGGCGATCCCCGCCGCAGCGGATTTTCTTTTTGGTACTTTTTCTTTTGTGAGGTGGTAATATGACCGAGAATTATCGAGGCTGCTACGAGTATTTGAGCGCACAATATCCGGAGGTCGGAGGTTATGAGTTTTATAAAGAGCTGTTTCCGGACAATGAGAACTCCGGAGAACGGCACACGGATTTTTCCCATCCGAACGCTGTGTATCTGTATCGGGACGAACAGAGCGAGGATAAGAAGCTCCGGCGCAGGAAGATGTATAACGACACATGGGAACAGGATTACATGGAGTTTGTCGAGGGGAACAGCCTTACTTTGTGCAGCGGTCTTGCATATCGCAGAAAGGAGAACAGGCTGGAGAACGCCCAGCGGATGTATGCTCTGATCTTCGATCTGGACGGCGTAGGTCTTGCCGAGCTGCGCAACCTCTTTCTGCGCTTTGGCGGCGATCCGGAGCGAGTGCGCCGGTTGCCGATGCCGACTTTCCTTGTTCTGTCGGGGACAGGGCTGCATATCTACTATGTTTTCCAGCAGCCGATTGACCTATACCCGAATATAAAAATTCAGCTCAAGAGTCTGAAATATGACCTCACTTTCCGGATATGGGAGTATGGCAGCACTTCGCAGGTCAAGGCGATCCAGTATCAATCCATCAATCAGAGCTTCCGCATGGTGGGCAGCATCAATGACAAGCATGGGACGGAGCTGGTCGCTTTTCGTACCGGAGAACGGGTAACGCTGGATTATCTGAACTCCTACGCAAAGCCAGAAAACAGGGTGGATGTCAATAAGCCTTTCAGCCCATCCAAAATGACACGAGCTGAGGCGAGGGAGGCGTATCCGGAGTGGTATGAGCGTGTTGTTGTGAGAGGCGAGAAAGGACGTAAGAAGTGGGACATTGCCGGAAAGGTGCATGGTGATGATCCGTATGCGCTCTACCATTGGTGGCTGCGGCAGATCGGAGAGATAAAGGGCGGGCATCGGTATTTCTTTTTGATGTGCCTTGCTATCTATGCTTACAAATGCGGTGTGTCGAAGCAGCAGCTCCGGCAGGATATGAAAGAGGCTTTTGATGATCTGCAGATGGTGAAGCATGAGAACGCATTGACCGAGGAAGATATACGGAGTGCGCTGGAAGCCTACGACAAGGAGTATTACAATTTCACGATTTCCGATATTGAAGCTCTGACCGATGTTCGCATCGAGCGCAACAAGAGGAATGGTAGATCACAGAAAGAGCATTTGAAAAGAGCACGGGCGGTGCAGGAAGTGGATTATCCTGGCGGCACATGGAGAAGAAAAGGGGCAGAAGAAAAGAAAGCGCAAGTCTATGCGTGGCGGCAGGAGCATCCAGAGGGACGCAAGGCCGATTGTCATAGGGACACCGGACTTGATCCGAAAACGATCCGCAAATGGTGGGACACCGTACCGGAGGGGCATATAACGGTCAAAATACGCCCATCACAGGCTTTGAGCGATCTGTTGGTGGAGGAATTTAAGAAAGGGCTGTAAACGCCCCAGAAACGCCCTGCAAGGCGTTTTCGGGGCGGGTAAGGGTTTTATATTACCCCACCGAAAACGAGGCTTGAAAACCGCGCGAAATAAGGCTTTTTCACCCCCTAAATGTACACGCTGCGGTGTTACCATATAGAAAGCACTGTTCATAGAAAAGTTGCAAAAAACATTTGCAATGCACTTGCAAATGTCACGAATATTGAGTATAATATTAGTGCAAGCTAAAAATGAGAGGAAAGGAGTGCTATTATGGCTAAAGGAAATATGACGATAAGAATGGAGCCGGAGCTGAAAGCACAGGCGGCAGCTCTCTTTAAGTCCCTCGGAATGGATTTGAGTACGGCAACGGGCATTTTTTATCGACAGGCACTTAGGTGTCATGGACTTCCCTTTGAGGTCAAGGTAGACGAGCCGAACGCTGTTACCTATGCAGCGATGGAAGCGGCAGAAAAGGGAGAGAATATGTTTGGACCGTTTGACAGCGTTGGCGATCTGATGGAGGCACTTAATGCTTAAGCCGGAGTTTACGGGGCAGTTCAAACGAGATTATAAGCTTGCGGTAAAACGGGGTTGCAATCCGAAGAAACTGGAAGAAGTCATTACGCTGCTATGCAATGAGCAACCGTTGCCGGAGTCGTATCGAGATCACGCTCTCACTAATTCCAGAAACTATAAGGATATGAGAGAGTGCCACATTGAGCCGGATTGGTTGCTTGTTTACAAGGTTGTCAGAGAGACATTGATTTTGAAATTGATTAGGACGGGTTCTCATAGCGATTTGTTTTGAGAATCGTTCCAGATGAAAGAGTGGTGATGATATATGGCGGGTGTGATAACTGAAATTGCAGCAGAATGTGGTGTATCTGAACAGGCGGTTCGTGCATGGTGTAGGCGAAACCATGTTGCGAAAGATGCGAAAGGAAGTTTCGCAATCAGCGAAAGTCAAAAATCCGCTATATATCAGCATTATTTGGGCGTTGAACGAAAGCAAGTTTCGCAACCTGCGAAAGCAAGTTGCGAAACTTGCGAAACCGCTTTAATCGCCATGTTGCAGGGAGAATTAGACCGGAAAAGTGAGCAGCTTGCTGTAAAGGATAAGCAGATCGAGGAATTGAATGCAAGGCTGGCGGAGGTCAGCTCGGCGTTGGTGACGGCACAGCAGACTGCGGCAGCGGCCCAGGCGCTCCATGCTGGGACGATGCATCAGCAGCTTCTTTCCGGCAAGGCCGGAGCCGATCAGCCGGAGCGTGAGACAGAACCGGTTCAAAAGCGTAGCTGGTTTAGTAGGTTCTTTGGGGACTAAACAGAACGACAAATCGGAGTTTGTTACTCTTTTTGGAGGTGAATTGGTAATGATAAAATTAAAAATGTCTATTGAAGATATAAGTGAGTATCAGACAGGTATTTTACCAAAGAATGCTGTTAAAATAGAAACACCTCAGAGCATTGAAGAGATGATGAAAAAAGCGGCACCTATTGCAGCGGTATTATGTGTTTTAATGTTTGTAACGATGCTGTGTAAAACAGTTATGAACAAGACAGTTGTTATTTCGCATGTATTTATTTTGATTGGTTTTTGCCTGGGGTATATTTGTTTGGTGATACACGAGTGGTTACATGGGATTGTCTATCCGAGAAACGCACTGGTTACGATAGGTAAAATAACGGGTAAGATATCATTTGTTGCATTAGCATCATATCCTCTGAAGCGTAGAAGGTTTATTGTAATGTGCCTATTACCATTTGTGCTTGGAATAATACCATTATTGTTTTTTATTGTTAGTCCGGCAGAATATAGAGAACTAAATGGACTAATGTTTGGCATGTCATGTATGGGTATGGTTTCGCCATTTCCCGATGTATATAATGTTTTTATTGTCTTAAAAAATGCAAATAAAAAAGATGCAATAATGTTTTATAAAAACGATATGTATAAGGTATCGTAAATTCAAGTTTGAAAGGAGTGTTAAATATGAAATTTCCATTTTATGACGCACCAAATACAGCTACAATAACCTGTTGCCACATATTAGAGAATGGAGAACCTATTTTGTATGTATCACATGATGAAGATGATGGAATGTGGCAATTTCTATGTGGAAAAGCACATGAAACAGACGAAGCAAAGTTAGTATCCTTAAAATCAGTATTCGACTTAGATAATTCTGTTGGTATTCTAAAGGATATGCCTTGCGGTTACTATGCTGAAAGAAAAGCTCAAGATGATGAATGGAGTGTTAGAAAACGGTAACTATCAGCTCGGTCAATTCAAGTTTAACGATGCTTTGAAAGAAGGTGAGTTCTAATGTTGAAG
>ENA-OPDB01000103-OPDB01000103.1-human-gut-metagenome-genome-assembly--contig:-NODE-103-length-10622-cov-2.095013_pt1 | contig 10622 bp, 10 predicted proteins | sample MGYA00241573_ERZ501497 | MGnify/ENA primary metagenome ERZ501497 (study PRJEB25962, sample SAMEA2042584) | human gut metagenome | biome: human gut; feature: human-associated habitat; material: faeces... | reverse complement strand
CTTCTTTCTTACCAGATTCATTTAATGCTCTTACTCTTTTTAATAATCTATCAAAGACATAAGGTCCTTTTTTAATACTTCTAGCCATTATTTAATCTTCCTTTCTTTATTTCTTACGACGAGTCACAATATATTTATCTGACTCTTTCTTATTCTTTCTTGTCTTGTATCCAAGAGCTGGTTTACCCCAAGGTGTCATTGGTCCACTTCTACCTATTGGAGCTCTACCTTCACCACCACCATGTGGGTGATCATTAGGGTTCATAACAGAACCACGAACAGTAGGTCTAAATCCTTTATGTCTAGTTCTTCCTGCTTTACCTATTTTTACTAGTGAGTAGTCTTCATTTCCTACTACTCCGATAGTAGCTCTACAAGTACCTAAGATTCTTCTTGTTTCACCACTACCTAATCTAATTAAAACATATTTCTCTTCTCTACCAAGAATCTGAGCAGATGCTCCAGCACTTCTTGCTAAGCTTGCGCCTTTACCTGGTTTTAATTCAATATTGTGAATTACAGTACCAACTGGAATATTCATAATAGGAAGTGCATTTCCTACTTTAATATCAACATTTTCACCAGACTCAATAACTGTACCAACAGTTAATCCTTTAGGAGCAATGATATATGCTTTTTCTCCATCTTTATAAGTGATTAGAGCAATATTTGCACTTCTATTTGGATCGTACTCAATAGCAGTTACTATAGCAGTAATACCATCTTTTCTTCTCTTGAAGTCAATTAATCTATATTTTCTCTTTACTCCGCCACCTCTATGTCTAACAGTAATTTTACCTTGATTATTTCTACCAGTAGTTTTCTTTACAGGAACTGTTAAACTTTTTTCAGGAGTCTTTTTTGTGATTTCACTACCTGTTAATACAGATCTTTGTCTTGTACCAGCAGTCATTGGTTTATAAACTCTTATTGATGTTGCCATTACATTCCCTCCTTACTAGTCGAAACTAATAGTTTCACCTTTCTTTAAAGTTACTATAGCTTTCTTATATTTACTAGTCATACCAGTATATTTTCCAACTCTCTTTTTCTTAGGATGAGAATTAGTAATATTTACTTTTTCAACTTTAACACCAAACTTCTTTTCGATAGCTTGTTTGATTTCAGTTTTATTAGCTTTATTTGCTACTTTGAAAGCATATTTTCCTTCTGCTTCCATATTAGCAGTTTTCTCAGTAATAACTGGTGCTAAGATTATATCTAAATAATTATTCATTATTTAAGCACCTCCTCTAGCATAGTTAATGCTTCTTCTTCAATTAATAAATTATCTGAAGATATTAAATCAAATGTATTAATTTCGCTTGGTAAAACAACTTTTACATTAGCTAAGTTTCTAGCAGCTAAACAAACATTGTCAGTAAGTTCTTTAACACATACTAATACCTTATGATTAGTAAGATTTAATCCTTCTAATAAATTTACCATTTCTTTAGTTTTATTAGTTTCAAATTCAATAGTAGATACTACTACTAACTCTTTATCTAACACTTTATAAGATAATGCACTCTTAAGAGCCAATTTCTTTTCTTTCTTATTCATTTTCTTTGAATAATCTCTTGGTACTGGTCCAAATACAATACCACCATGTCTATAATGTGGTGCTCTAATACTTCCTTGTCTTGCATTACCAGTTCCTTTTTGTCTGTATGGTTTTCTTCCACCACCAGCAACTTCACTTCTAGTTTTAACCTTAGCAGTACCTTGTCTAGCTCCTGCCATAGCGGCAACAACTGCATCTTTAATTACTGCATCATTTGGTTCAATATTAAATATGTTATCTTCTAATTTTATATCCTTTACCTTTTCGCCTTTAAGACTTAAAACATCTATTTTCTTAGACATAATTTCCTCCTTTATCATCACAATTATTTTTCTTTATTATATAGTACTAATTATTCTGCTGTTTCTTGTGATGTTTCAACACTCGCTAGTTCCTCATTAATAGTTTCCATAGTTTCTTCTGCTACTTCTTCAGAAGTAACTCCTTCTTCGTAAACTACTAATTCTACTGGTTCATTTACTTTGTCACCAGTTTTAACTGAAGTTCTAACCAATACTAAAGAGTTTTTAGGTCCAGGAACACTTCCTTTAATTAAGATAACATTATTTTCTGGGTCTACACTAATAACTTCAAGATTTTGAATAGTTACTTGTTCATGACCCATATGTCCAGGTAATTTCTTTCCTGGTAAAACTCTCATTGGTAACAATGTACCCATTGAACCTACTCCTCTATGATATTGAGATCCATGACTCATAGGTCCTCTACTTTGATTGTGTCTTTTAATAACACCTTGGAAACCTTTACCTTTAGAAGTACCAGTTACATCAACCATTTCTCCTGCAGCAAAAGTATCAGCTTTAAGAACATCTCCTAAAGCATATTCACTAACACTAGCACCTCTGATTTCCTTTAAGAAGCGCTTAGGTGTAGCATTTGCTTTTTTTAGATGACCAGTTTCAGGTTTGTTACTTCTTGATTCTTTCTTATCCACTGTAGCAAGTTGGATTGCATCATATCCGTCTGTTTCTTTAGTTTTGATTTGTGATACTACATTATCTTCAACTTCAATAACAGTTACAGGAATAAGTTTTCCATCAGTAGTAAATACTTCAGTCATCCCTTTTTTTCTTCCTAAGATTCCTTTCATTTTCTTCCTCCTATTAATTATTTTTTAATTTTTATATCAACACCACTAGGTAAATCTAAATGAGCAAGTGCTTCAATAGTTTCTTTACTAGGGTCTGTGATATCAATTAGTCTTTTGTGAGTTCTTTTTTCAAATTGCTCTCTTGAATCCTTGTACTTATGTACTGCTCTTAAAATTGTAATTTTTTCAATTTCAGTAGGTAATGGTACAGGTCCAGATACTACACCACCAGTTCTTTTAACAGTAGCTACTATTTTAGCAGCAGCACTATCTAGAACTCTGTGATCGTAAGCTTTTAATTTAATTCTCACTTTCTCCTTTGCCATTTTGTTGTCCTCCCTTCGCCTATATCTTGGTATAGACATAGCTCCGAACGAATTACCTGATATCCCTTTAATTTATTTGACAACTTAACCGGGTGTATCAGCAACTTCGCACATCTAAGCCAGTCACACTCCTACAATTATACCTTATAATTATATTAAAATCAAGTGAAAAAATAACTTTTTTTCACTTTTTTCTTATTATTTGGTATTTTCTAGGAAAATCTATCGTTTTTCCTAGTCATTTATAGCCACTGAGTCTATAAATGAAGATCAATATACCCTATTATATTCACGGTTAAAGAAAAAAAGAAAAAGCACTGTAAAGTGCTATAAAGTAATCTCTCCTAATCTTATTAATTCTACTACAGCTTGAGCTCTACCCTTAACAGATAATTTTTGCATAGTATTAGAAATATGATTTCTAACAGTTTTTTCACTAATACTTAATATATTAGCAATTTCTCTAGTAGTTTTATTTTCTATCAGTAATGAGAAGACTTCTTTTTCTCTCTTGGTTAATATACCTTTACTCATAAATACCTCACTTCCCTATAGGGTGGTATATACATATATTCATATTATTGTATTCAATAATATGAATTATGTGAAGTATTTTTAACTATTTTTAATAAGAACAACTATAACTATTACAACCACAATTACCTTGTTTGTATAAATCACAGCCAAAACCACAGCTACGACATGATTTGGCTTTAGTTGGTCTTGTATATTTTGTACAAATACATGTGTGGCTTCCATAAACACAATCAACTTTGTTATAAGTTCCACTATATTCATATTTTTTACAGCTTGTTGATCCATATACTGAATGAGATTCTGCGGATACTTTTTGCCATCTACTCATATCATAATCAGTTCCACAATAATTAGCAGAAGTTCCATAACTACAAGTTTCACAACCAAACTCTGCTCTTCTACAATAATATGTAGAAGAACAATATCTATCTTTTACATAATAATTCCATATTGTCTTTTCAGTTACATTACCTGCATTATCAGTACACCTTAAGTATGTTTTTTTATTCCCAGAACGAGCGCTCATACCTTGTGATGTATAAGTAGTGCCAGTCGTAACAGTACCATTATCATTCATATAAGTCTCTTTCATACCAGAACCACTATCACTGCAACTTACCCACACTTCTTTTCCAGTACACCAAGTTGTTCCAGTCGAAGGTCCATAATCCATTGAAGGAGGTGTTGTATCTTTCCATATAGCATACAGCTTTAAAGTATTATTAGAAATTCCATATTGTCCATCTACATATTTCCAAGTACCACTCCATCCTGTCCAGTTATAACCATCATCCACGCCATCTGTTCTTGTTGTCCATCCAGCAAATGTATAACCTGTTTTAGTAAATGTATTACTACGAATTGCCGTATTAGTTCCATAATTAACAACCGTATTTCCCATACTTCCTGCTCCACCATTAGCATTATATGTTATTGTATAAGTATTAGGAGTCCATAATGCATAAACAGTATGATCACTATTTGCTGTAACCTTAGTAGAACTACTAATAGTACCTTCTTGATATGTAGTAGCAGTCCTTCCTTCTTCCAATTGAAGATTATTCCAGCTAACACTACCTTGTGTTGAATTCAAAATTTTAGCACTAATTGTATACGTTTTACCATCAGTTAGTGAATAAGCATCAAATCTAACTAAAGTATCAATTTTTGCTCCATTTATTCCAAATCGTAAATTATCAAATGATGAATCCTTAGTAAAAGTTAAATAAACAGTACCATATTTTTGCACTTTAGTAGCAGTTAAATTTTTAACATATTCATTTCCCTTAAATCCCTGAATTTTCCATTGTAATTCAGTTCTAGTATCTGCTGATTTCTGTTTAAACACACCATTAGTATAAGATAGATTATCATTTTCAATAATATTTTTATAATAAAATAAATTCTTCATGCTCCAGCCCACTAGTGTATAACCTCTTTTAGTAGCAGTAGGTAAATCTCCGTAAACCCCATTAGGCTTAACCTTTTTCGTAGTAAAAGAAGCCTTTCCTCCAAGTGGATCAAAAGTAACAGTATAATTTACAACTTTAAAATTCTTAGTACTCTCGCTATAGTTATTACTTTTATCTACTGTTCTAGCTGTTACTTTTGCTTTTCCAGTAATAGTATAACTTATATTTATCTGATTACTTGAAGATTGATACCAAGTATCTTTTTCTATAGTTGTTGTATTACCATCACAAGTAAAGATATTATTACTTAGAGTACATCTCTTAACATCAATATTACTAGTACCTTTAATAGTGGATTTAAAATAATACTTAGCTTCTCCGTTTATATTAGCATTATTATATTTAATAGTTAATGTATTAGGACTAAAAGTATAAGTTGGTTTTTTAACTTGTAATGTACTTCTACTTTCAGTATTAGAACATAAATAACTTTCTCTACTAGTTTTCATACATACTCTTAAATAATACTTTTCATTTTGTTTTAATCCTTGTAATTTACAAGTATTACCTTCTATAACACCAGTCTCTTTTATATTAGCAGAACTATCTCCATACATACATATTTTGTCATACATAGTACTACTTGGATTAGTATTAGCATCAGTAAATTGTACATGTATCTCATCAGTATAACTAGTACCATTATCTAATTTAGGATAATCTGTAACCTTTTCATTAACTATGTTACCCATACATACTTTATAGTCATTACTATTAGCTTTATCTTTAGTTAATATTTCAGCTTTACTATTAACCATAGTTACTTTATTCTTCTTTACTAAAACATAACTATGTATATCAAAATCTTTACTTTTAATGTTTGCTTTTTTATCAAGTAACCCTTTATTCATAAGTTCTTCAATAGTAGTACAAAAATATTTATTATCTTTATCAGTAATATCTAACCAGTAACTACTATCATCATTTTTTTCAGTAGCATATGTTTCAGCAGACTCTTTAATACTATTTATACTTATAGTAAGTGACTTATTTTTAGAAGTATTAAAAGCATTAATAATACCATAAGTAGAAAAGCCTAAAACTAATCCTATTATAAGTATTACTGCCAGTAGCTCTATTAGTGTATATCCTTTTTTATTTAGATTCACTATTGTTCTCCTAATAAGATTACTTTTTTTACTACTTTCATTGCTTCTTTTAATACTTTATCATCATCTATTTCTTCGATATAATTATAACCATCTTTATCTTTATTTAAGTATGCTACTTCTAGACTAGCGGTATCACTACTATCATAATCTCCTACTGAGAATAGTACTATTTCTTTAGGAGTATTAGGAAGGGAAAAGACAGTGATTATTGTACCTAATTTGAATTCATTTTTTTCATTTAAGATATTAAATTCCATATTAACCTCCTAATATTGTTCCGATGGTAATAAATATTACTATACTTATTACTAGTGTTATTATTATAGTTAGGGTGCTTATTGTTACATAACCTGCTGTTTTTTCTAACTCTAATCTTTTTACTTTGGCTATGGCTTTTTTTCTAGCAATGGTATTAGCTTCAATTAATTCTTGATAGTCAGAATAACCATCATTAGCATTCTTTCTTAGATAGTCAAATGGTTCACTTAATTTATCGACATGATTTCTACTAGTAGTAATGATAGTATTTTTTTCAACATTCCATTTTTGAACTTTATTTGGATTGAAGATGATATTTCTTTTATTATTATACTTTTCCATGTTTATCCTACTCCCATTTAAATAGTCTTACTTCTTCCATATCTATTCCATATTCTCTTATATATGATTCATGGTATTTTAATTTTTCTTCCATTAATTTTATTATTTTCTTACCTTCTCTTGTTTTGGCTATATCTAAGTGATTTATGATATCTATTACGATATGATATCTATCTATTTCATTTTTTACACGCATATCAAAGGCTGTTGTTATTGTTCCTTCTTCGATGTAACCATGGACGCTTATGTTTTTGTTTTCTCTTTCATAAGTTAATTCATGGATTAAAGTTGGATAACCATGATAATTAAATATTATTGGTTTATCTTTAGTAAATAGTTTATTGTATTCGGTATTTGTTAAGCCATGTGGGTGTTTAGTACTTGGCTCTAATTTCATTAGGTCTACAACATTGATAAATCTTATTTTGATATCTGGTAAGTAATTTCTTAATATTGAAACTGCTGCGATGTTTTCTAGAGTTGGAGCATCTCCTATTGATACTAGGACAATATCTACTCCTTTATTATCATTGCTTGCAAAGTTCCATTTTGATAAGCCTTTGGCACAATGTTCTTTAGCTTCTTCCATTGTAAGCCACTGAGGACGCATGTGTTTAGAGGCTACGATTACATTGATATAGTTTTTGGTTTTTATGATATGATCAAAGCATGATAGAAGGCAGTTACTATCTGGAGGTAAATATATTCTTACGATATCGGCTTTTTTGTTAACTAGATGATCAATAAAACCTGGATCTTGATGGGTATATCCGTTATGATCTTGTTGCCATACATTTGATGTTAAGATATAATTTAGTGATGATATTTCTTTTCGCCATGGTAATTCTTTTGATACTTTTATCCATTTGGCATGTTGACTAGCCATGGAATCTACTATTCTAATAAAGGCTTCATAACTTACAAATACTCCATGTCTACCTGTTAAAATATAACCTTCTAGCCAGCCTTCACAGGTATGTTCACTAAGGTATGAATCCATTATTCTGCCATCATATGATAGGTATTCATCTTCTTTTTTCTTTGTTAAATACCAACATCTATTATCTGCTTCAAATATATGTGATAATCTATTACTCATTGTTTCATCTGGTCCAAATACTCTAAAGTTATTAGGGTTTTCTTTTATGATATCTCTTATAAATTCTCCTAGTACACGCATATCTTCTTTTTCTATTTCACCAGGATGGGTAAATTTTACAGCATATTTATCGATACTTGGTACTTTTAATTCTTGTAATAGTAATCCACCATTGGCATTAGGATTAGCTCCCATTGGATTATATGGTACTAATTTTTTTAAATATGGTAATAAATGTCCATTATCATCGAATAGTTCTTCTGGATGATAACTCTTTAACCATTTTTCTAATTGTTTTAATTCTTCATCATTTTCTAATGGTATTGGTACTTGATGACTACGAAATGTTCCTTCTACTTTTTTTCCTTCAACTAATTTAGGACCTGTCCATCCTTTAGGAGTTCTAAGTACTATCATAGGATAAAAGACTCTTTCTACTTTATTATTATATCTAGCATTATACTGGATTTTTTTTATTTCTTTTATTATTCTATCTAGAGTAAGAGCCATATTTTTGTGTAATTCCATAGTGGTACTTCCTTCAACTAAATATGGTTTCCATCCATAGCCATATAATAGTGAGGATAATTCTTCATTACTTATTCTAGATAATACTGTTGGATTACTTATTTTATAACCATTTAAATGAAGTATTGGAAGGACTATACCATCTCTTTTGGGATTTAAAAATTTATTTGAATGCCAACTAGTGGCTAGTGGTCCGGTTTCGGCTTCACCATCTCCTATTACACAGGCTGCGATTAGATCGGGATTATCAAAGACTGCTCCAAAGGCATGAGACAAGCTATATCCTAACTCTCCTCCTTCATTTATTGATCCTGGTGTCTCAGGAGCAGCATGAGAGGCTATTCCTCCAGGAAAGGAGAATTGTTTAAATAGTTTTTTTAATCCTTCTATATCTTCACTTACTTCGGGATAGGTATTACTATATGTTCCTTCTAAATATACATTTGATACAACAGCATTACCTCCATGACCTGGACCTGATATGTATATCATATTTAAATCGTTCTTTTTGATTATTCTATTTAAATGTGTATATATAAAGTTTTGTCCTGGTACTGTTCCCCAATGTCCTACTATTTTCTTTTTGACATGACTCCATTTTAATTCTTCTTTTAATAAGGGATTATCTAATAAATATAATTGTCCTACTGATATATAATTTAATGCTCTGAAATATGCATTCATATCTTTTAATTCTTTTTTTGAAATACCCATTATATCACACTCTCTATTCTTTATTTAAGTATATCATAAATTATTTTTCTTAGCAATAAATTTTCTTATTTTTAAAGTAAAGTCTTTAGTCTTTACTTTATCATATATAGCCTACTAATTGTAGTCTATATATGAATATATTAAGATATTATATTTAGGGTGAAATGCTTTCTAACTACGATATTATCAAATAAAAAGATATTATCTAGTATTTTTTAATTAATTTAACTTATAAATTTTAAACTTTAATAATAAGTTTTAAATAAAATATTTTATTTTATAATAAATTATGGTACAATTATTTAGGAGGAAGAAGTATGAAAATTATCGAACTTACAGAAACACAATTTAAAAATTATTCTAAATTACATAGTTCTAGAAATTATTATCAAACAGTAGAATATGCTCATAGTGATAAGGGTACTATATATTATTTAGGATATATTAATGAAAATGATAATACTTTAATGGCAGCAGTTCTACTACTAGAAAGAAGTTTAGGAAAAATTAAATTTGGTTATGTTCCAGGATCTTTCTTAGTAGATTATAATAATGATAATTTATTTAAAGACTTTATTACCTCACTTAAAGATTATTTAAAGAAGAAAAAATATATTTATGTTACTACTGATAATATTTCAACATATAAAATGTTTGATAAAACTGGTGATGTTGTTTATTATGATACTAATATTATTAAATTATTTGATGAATTATCTTTTAAAAAAATAGGAAAATTACCTATTAGAAATGTTGTTCTAGAAACTGAAAAGACTCCAGAAGAGACTTTTAAGCTATTTAATGCTAATACTAAAAGAAATATTAATTTATCAATTCGTAGGGCTATTAATATTTATAAGGATGAGGGTAATGATATTAATCCATTGTTAGATATGAATAATACTATTAAGAAAAATAAAATTATTAATATTATTAATAATTTTAATGATGATAATGTTAAGGCAGAAGTATATTATGCTAAGATAAATCCTGAACAATATGTTAATAATTATAGATATATTCTTAAGGAAGAAGATAAAAGAAATGATAATTTAAATGAAATTATGCAAAATATTAATGTTAAAAAAACTGATTCTATTATAAACAAAAAAATGAATTCAGATAAGAAAATTACTAAATATCAAAATGAAATAATTAAAGCTACTGGTGTTTATACTAAATATCCTAAGGAAGTTATTATTGGTGGTATATTAATTATTAAAAATAATAGAGAAATATATTTTTTTGATGAAGCATATAATAAAGATTTAGAAAAGTTTTATTCTTCACATTTGATAAAATGGGAGATTATTAAAAAATATTTAAATGAAGGATATAAAATATTTAATCTTGGTTCTATTAAAAGTATCGATAAAAAGGATGGTAATTATACATTTAAAATGGGATTTGGGGCTAAGGTATATGAGTATATTGGTACTTATGATTTAATTATTAATAGATATTTATATTACTTTGCTAAATTCATAGTTAAAATTAATGAAACGATAAAGAGAATTACTAAAAAGTGAAGTTGTAAAATAAAAGTAGACATAAAAGGA
>ENA-OPDB01000101-OPDB01000101.1-human-gut-metagenome-genome-assembly--contig:-NODE-101-length-10891-cov-2.738280_pt1 | contig 10891 bp, 8 predicted proteins | sample MGYA00241573_ERZ501497 | MGnify/ENA primary metagenome ERZ501497 (study PRJEB25962, sample SAMEA2042584) | human gut metagenome | biome: human gut; feature: human-associated habitat; material: faeces... | reverse complement strand
AATTATATATTAATGAAATTAATACTATTCCTAATTTCTTTTCACATCATTTGTTTGAAGATAAAAATATTGATTATAGAGAATTACTTGGTATTATGATTAAAGAAGCAATAGATAAAATTCATAAAGAGGCTAAAATGATTCATTCTAATGATGATCAGTTATTTAAAAAAGTTACTAGTAAAGATGTAAGGAATATGAAATAATGTATGGTTATATTAATGGTAAGATAACTGATATTGAAGCTAGTTATGTTATACTTGAAAATAATGGTATTGGTTATTTAATTTATGTTCCTAATCCGTATGGTTTTATGATGGAGAGGGAATATACGATATATACTTATACTAAAGTAGCTGAAGATGAATATACTCTATATGGATTTAAAACTAAGGAAGAAAAAGAATTATTTTTAAAACTTATTTCTGTTAAGGGACTTGGCCCTAAGATGGCACTTCCAATGCTTGCTACTGGATCTATCAGTATGATTGAAGAGGCTATTGAAACAGAAAATATTAATTATTTAAAGAAATTTCCTAAAATTGGTGATAAGGTTGCTAGACAATTAATACTTGATTTAAAAGGTAAATTAAATGTTATTAATACGGGATTATTTAAGAGAGAAGATCATTCTAGTGAATTATTTGATGCATTAGTGGGACTTGGATATAAGCAAGCTGATGTTAAAAAGATTGTTAGTAAGGTTGATCCTACTCTTGACTTAGAAAATCAAATTAAAGAAGCACTTAAGTTATTACTTAAATAGCTTCTTTTTTTGTTTACACTTTGTTAATTATGGTAAAAGTGTAAAGTGTTTACGCTATAAAATACTAAAAATATTGCAAATGTAAATTGACAACTATAATATTCTAGGTTAAAATAGATATTGATTATTAAGGAGTATTATGAAGAAAGTTACAGTATTTATTTTAACATTTATTTTATTTATACCAATAGTTAATGGTAAGAATATTAATGACTTATATGGTGAGTTAAATGCATTAGAGAGTCAAAAGAATTTATATTCTTATCTAAATAGTGAAGATATTAAATCTTTATCTAATAATGGACTAGATATACAGATAATTATTGATTCTTTAAATGATGAAATTAATGAACTTGATAAAGAAATTACTAGTAAGGAAGAATTTATTAATTCTTTAAAAGAAGAAATTGATAATGTTATGGTTTATAATCAAGTTAGTCAAGGAGAAAATATATATTTAGAATATATATTTGCTGCTGAAACATATTCAGATATGGTATATAGATATATGATAGCAGAACAAATTAATAATTATAATAATACTATGATAGAAGAGATGAACAAAGAGATAGAAGAATTAAATAAGAAAAAAGAAGAATTAAATGAAAAGATTAATAAACTTGATAAAGAGAGAAGTAAGTACCGGGAATTGGAAGTTATTCTTAAGAGTGTTAGTTATTTAGATGGTGATAGTATTAATAGTAGCATTGATGATGATATTACTAGTATTAAAAAGGAAATTGCTTTATATGAAAGTATAGGTTGTTCTAGATACATGGATATATCGGCATGTTTAAATATTAGAGATGGAGGTAATTTTATATTTCCTTTGGATAAGGGATGCGTAAGTCAAGATTATTTATCTAATCATAAAGGTATAGATTTAGCCTGCAACGGGGAGGGGACTAATGTATATAGTTCCGCTAAAGGGGTAGTTAGTTCTATTACTTATAAAGCAACTTATGGTGGAAATATAGTTTACATTTATCATATTATTGGTGGCAAACAGTATACTACTATCTATGGACACTTACTTGAGGTTAAAGTAAATGTTGGTGATGTAGTTGATACTGATACAGTAATAGGTTTAGTAGGAGGAGAATCTACAGCTTATATTAATGGTGGTTATGACAAAGGAACAAAAGGGGCACATCTTCATTATGTAGTAGTAGAGGGCTTTCATGTTAATGATTTTAGTAGCTATACATTAAATCCTAGATATTTTAATACTTATCCAGGTATATTAAATGGTTATTTTAGAAGAAAAAACGCTTGACAAAATTAGAAAATGAGTATATTATATACGACTAACAAGGGACGAATATGATATACTCTTTTGTTATGGGTTTTTGGTTAAAATAATTCTAGATCATTTTTTAGTCAAAGATAATAATGAAAGAAGTTAATTATATTTAAATAATTAGTCTTTTGAAATATTTGATGGATGGTGTTTTGGAATGAAAAAAACAAAATTATTTTTATTTGCTTTAATATCTCTATGTTTTTGTATTACTGGTGTTAAAGCAGAAGGAGTAACTGCTAAAATAGGGGATAATGAATATAATACATTAGATGCCGCTATTGAAGAGGCTAAAGATGGTGATGTCATTGAACTTATTAATGATGGAACAGTTACTAAAGCTTTTAATAAGTCATTGACTTTTAAAGGTAAATATACTATTACATTTGATGGTATGCTTGATAATACAGGTGAAGCACAATGGAGTTATAAAGGTAATATGACTTTTGATGGAACTAATTTCATCTGGGATGCTACTGATTGGAATAATACTAATGGTAGATGGGTAATGCTTGTTTTAACTGGAGGGCTATACTTTAGTAAGACGATAAATAATGCGTTCCTAAATTGAAAATAGGATATCAAAATCGGTTTTGGAACTTCAAGAATTTTTTTGATTTTCTTGAAAAACAGTTCCGCTTTGTACCCCTATTTTCTCCTATTAGTAGAGGGAGTAATACTTTTAATACTAAACAGATTACATAAGGAAAGGAGGTTAAGAGAATGTCAAGGACTTCAAAGATTACAGCACTTTATGAGCGTTTATCAAGAGATGATGACCTTAATGGTGAGTCAAATTCAATAACCAACCAAAAACAATACTTGGAAGATTACGCCCGAAGAAATGGCTTTACGAATATCCGCCATTTTACTGACGATGGTTTTTCGGGTGTGAATTTCAATCGTCCGAGTTTTCAGGAGTTGATTAAGGAAGTAGAAGCAGGAAATGTCGCAACGATTATTGTTAAGGATATGAGCCGATTAGGACGAAACTATCTGCAAGTCGGCTTTTATACGGAAGTTCTGTTCCCACAGAAAGATGTCCGTTTTCTTGCAATAAACAACAGCATTGACAGTAATAATGCTTCTGATAATGACTTTGCCCCATTTTTGAATATAATGAACGAATGGTACGCCAAAGACACAAGCAATAAAATCAAGGCTGTGTTTGACGCCCGTATGAAAGACGGGAAGCGTTGCAGTGGTTCAATCCCTTATGGATATAACCGATTAGCAACCGACAAACAAACGCTTGTCGTTGACCCTGTGGCTTCTGAGGTAGTAAAGCGTATCTTTCTGCTTGCCAACGAGGGAAAAAGTCCGAGAGCAATCGCTGAATTGCTTACCGAAGAAAAGGTTTTAATTCCGGCGGCACACGCAAGGGAATATCACCCCGAACAGTATAATGGAATAAAGTTTACAGACCCGTATCTTTGGGGAATGTCAACCATAAGAGGGATTTTAAGCAGACAGGAATATCTCGGTCATACCGTTTTGCGTAAATCGGTCAGTACGAATTTCAAACTGCACAAAAGGAAGAATACCGATGAAGATGAACAGTATGTATTTTATAATACGCACGAGCCTATCATCACGCAGGAACTTTGGGACAGCGTTCAGAAGCGAAAGAAACGAGCAAACAGAACAGCCACAAAAGGTACGCATAGCAACCGTTTAAGCGGTTATCTGTACTGTGCAGATTGTGGAAGAAGAATGACCCTGCAAACGCATTACAGTAAAAAAGACCGTTCGGTGCAGTATTCTTACCGTTGCGGTGGGTATGCAAGCAAAGTAAACTCCTGCTCTGCCCATTCAATTAGTGCTGATAATGTTGAAACCTTGATATTATCGGCTGTAAAACGATTATCAAGATTTGTTCTGAATGACGAAGAAGCCTTTGCAAAAGAACTTCAAGCCTTATGGAATGAAAAGCAGACAGAAAAGCCAAAGCAGAATAAATCGGAATTGCTCCGTTTTCAGAAGCGATACGATGAGCTTTCCAAACTCATTCGTGGTTTGTATGAAAATCTTGTTTCGGGTTTACTGCCCGAAAGACAGTACAAGCAACTGATGAAGCAGTACGATGACGAGCAGGCTGAACTGGAAACGAAGATTGAAGTAATGGAAAAGGAACTTGCCGAAGAAAAAGTAAATGCTGTTGATATTAAGCATTTCATTTCTTTAATTCGCAAGTGCAAAGAGCCGACAGAAATTTCCGATTTGATGTTTGCTGAACTCATTGACAAGATTGTGGTATATGAAGCAGAGGGTGTGGGAAAAGCAAGGACACAAAAGGTTGATATTTACTTCAACTATGTCGGGCGGGTCGATATTGCCTATACAGAAGAAGAACTTGCTGAAATAAAGGCACAGGAAGAACAGATCGAGATGGAACGCTTGGCAAAACAGCGTGAGCGTGAAATAGCCTACCGAGAGAAGCGAAAGGCGAAAAAACTCGCTGAAACCGGTGGAGAAATCGTCAAGACAAAGATATGCCCTCACTGTCAAAAAGAGTTTGTGCCTACAAGTAACCGACAGATATTCTGTTCAAAGGATTGCTGCTATCAGGCAAGGCAGGACCAAAAGAAAGCCGACAGAGAAGCAGAAAGAGGAAATCATTATTATCGTCAGCGTGTCTGTGCTGTGTGTGGCAGTACCTACTGGCCTACACACAGTCAGCAGAAATTCTGTTCCGAGGAATGTCAAAAGCAAAACCACAACGAGAAATCTTTGGAATTTTATCACAAGAAGCAAAAGGAGAAATCAGAATGCAAAGATTTATTACAGACGAAAGAACTGGTATCCAGTACGAACTCATCGGAGATTATTACTATCCCTGCTTGACGATAGAAAACGAAGAACCGTCTACGCTCATAAAATACGGAAGAACGAGGGAAAAATATTTAAGGGAACACAAGAAAGTCTTATATTTCAATCTGCTTACAAGCGGAAAGTTATATGAACACCTTGCTGAAATTGATACTTCGGCGTGTAATATGGCGGAGTATCTGATAAAGGAAATGGCAAGAAAACAAGGTGTGACGGAACAACTGAAAGCGGAGGATATGATGAGATGGGTCGGATTGATGAATAATATCCGAGCCTGTGCAGATGAGATTGTATTGAACGATATTGTGTATTCCTAATAGCATACCAGCCGAAAAGGAACTGCTGTCTTAATTGATGGCAGTTTTCTTTTTCGGGAAGTATTCAAGAAGTCATTAAGTTGTGAGTGTAGTCGAAGTAGTTTGAAGTATTGAAAAAAATGATGACTTTTGTTATAATGTTTAATGGAAGGTTGTATTTTATAAGGAATAACGAAATGAATTTGTAGGTGAGAGTATGAAGAAGAATAGAAAATACAAAAAGATAAAGATAATAATGGTTTTTACAACAGTCTTGCTTATAGCGTTTGTAGCAGTAGTTGGATTATATAAAACAGGGATTTATCGTTTTGATTTTTTTAAGGATGTGTATAAAAAAATCGATTTTCAACTGAGTACAAATGAGCTTAACATTCCTCAGGACGCTCTTTCGTTTTCTGTTTATGATATTGAACAGGGTGAATATTTATTTTACGAGGGAGATAGCCAATTGCCCACAGTAGCAAGTTTGGCAAAACTATTTGTCATTGACTATGCTTTGACAAAAGTTAACTTGGAAGATGTTATTGAAGTAAATCAAGAGGTATTGGATCTTGTGCCGGCTGGGTCATCTTTAGCAAATCTAAAAGTTGGGAAGTACACAGTAAAAGAAATAATGGAAGCTATGCTTGTTCCTTCGGGAAACGATGCTGCCTATTCGTTGGCATATTATATTGCTAAAAATGAATTAGGAGAGGGCTATACAGCAACGGAATATATAAATTATTTTATGACAGAGCTAAGTGAGTATTTAATTGAAGAAGGCTATTCTAAAACAAATTTGTATAATGATCCGAGCGGGGCAGCTATGTCAGCCGATACACATTTGGATGATATTAATCGTGTAGCCTTGAAGCTTTATAATTATGATTTTGTTAAAGAATGTGTAGGGAAAAGCACTTTCTCAATTCAAACTCCACAAGGTGAATTTACTTGGAAAAATACCAATAAGTTTTTAGATAAAAAGTCACCGTATTATAATGAAAATGTAAAAGGAATAAAAACAGGAACTATGGCATCTTCCTATAATATTGTTGTTCTTTATAAAAAAGATGGCAAGGAATATTTGATTACCTGCTTGGCATCATTATCAGATGAAGGAAGATATAAAGCAGTGCAGTCCGCTATAAATACAATTATTAAATGATGTCGAAATATCTTTTAATTAAAGCGTTAAAGTGTCGTGGACAAGATAAAGATTAGTTTGGTGAAACAGCAATAGTTGAAGTACGAAAAACATCGTAGAAATACGGTGTTTTTTGTTACCCCAAACCCTACAATTTTATACATAACCACAGGTTAGTACAAATACCTTGTGTGATTTTTTGAAAGGCTTAGAAAGGCAATTTTGCCCGATTTTCGCCCCGAGAAATGACAGAAACAAGGCAGTAAGTATCTTCCCTGTGGTTTTTTGTTTTCAGGCGGAAAGGAGGATTGATATGCCGAGAATGAGTAAGAAACGGAAACAAGAGTGGGCATTGTTTCTGAATGAAAGAAATCGCATTACCTACAACGAACTTTGCAGAAAATGCAGTAATGACTGTAAGCAGAGTTTCCGCTGTATCGTGGTGCTCTGCCCGAAGTATTTATCGAAAAGGAGAACGAAGAACAATGATGAAAATGGAAAATGAGATGAATGTAAATGTACCGCTTGAAATTATCAAGGCAAGTGAGATTGAACCGAAAGAAGTGAAATGGCTGTGGTATCCGTATATTCCGTTCGGCAAGGTTACGCTCTTGCAGGGCGATCCTGGCGATGGGAAAAGCAAGTTAATGCTTTCCATAGCCGCCCTGCTCTCAAAGGGAGAACCTCTCCCCTTTACCGAAGAAGAAACAGAGCCTATGACAGTCATCTATCAGACAACGGAAGATGATGCAGACGATACGGTAGTCCCCCGTTTTAACTCTGCCGGTGGGAACGGAGAAAATCTTATCTTCATCAAAGAAGATGAAAAATCTTTATCCTTTGGAGATAACCGTATTGCTGAAGCAATCGAAAGGTATCACGCAAAACTTTTAATTCTTGACCCGATGAGTTCCTATATCGGAGAGAACTGTTCAATGAACAATGCCAACGAAACAAGGGCAGAGTTTAATCACTTGATTGCAGTTGCAAAAAATACAGGCTGTGCCATCGTGATTATCGCTCATATGAACAAGATGAGAGATACCAACCCTCTTTATCGTACCAACGGTTCTATTGATATTGCGGGTGCTGCAAGAAGTATTCTTGCAATCACACGCACACCGAACAAAGAAGCACCGGCGGAAAGATATATGGTTCAAGTGAAATCCAACCTTGCCCCGACAGGCTCTGCAATTCTCTTTGAGGTTGCAGAAAAGGGAGTGGACTTTATTTCTGAAATGGAAATGACAGCAGAAGAAGCGTTCCAGTCCCTTGCCCCTAAAATGGGCAGACCGAACGACAAGGAAATCAAGGCGAAAGAATTTCTTTTAGAAATGCTGAAAGACGGAGAAATGCTTTCTTCGGATTGCGAAGAAAGACTTGAAGCCGCAGGGTTCAAGAAATCGACCATCAAAAAGGCAAAGAAGAAAGCAGGCGTTATCTCACGAAAACGAGGCTTTCTGTGGTACTGGTCTTTGCCGATGGGCGATATACCGAGAGAATAAAAGCAGGCTGTCTGATGGCGGGACAGTCTGTTTTTATGATTGAGGTATCTAAAGGAGGTCAAGGGGGAACTCCCTTGCCCACGACATCTTTGCAGACGAAGTCTGAAAGTGTCATAGTGGGTTACACACATTCAAAGAATGTTGTGTAATGGCTTCGCCCTGTCTGGAAAGGAGAGCAAAATGGCAAAAAACAATAAGGCGGATATGAGTTGTGCAAGGGTAAAAAAGTACACCGCTTCTGATGTGAGTAAGGCAGAAAGACACAACGAACGCAAGAATGAAACCTATGAAAATATGAATGTGATTGTGGAACGAATACCCTTTAATGTGCATTTCAAAAAGCCGACAGCCCCGACCTATATGGAACAGTTAAAGCAGATGGAAACAGACGGTCAGGTGTCGCTTCGTGGGTTAAGGAAAGACGCAACGCTGTTTAATGAGATTGTGATTGATGTGAACACGATGTACTTCGAGCGTAACGGCGGTTATGAATACGCAAAGCAGTTTTATGAAGAAGCCTATCATTTTATTGAAGAAAAATTCGGTGCGGACAATGTTATATCGGCGGTAATGCACGCTGATGAAATCAATGTAGCCGCAAGCGAAGAACTTGGAAAAGAGGTTTACCACTATCATCTTCACGCTATGGTTCTGCCTGTGGTGGAGAAAGAAATCTTGTGGAGTAAGCGTTGCAAAGACGAGAAATTGCGAGGAACAGTTAAGGAAGTGGTTAATCAGATTAGCCATTCAAAGAAATGGAAATCGGATATTCCGATGACCGATGAAAAAGGAAATCCGTTGCTAAGAAAGAACGGGAAACCGATGTTCCGAGCTTCGTACAGCATACTGCAAGATGAATTGTTTCACTATATGACGGAACAAGGGTTCAAAGGCTTTCAGCGTGGCGAATACGGAAGTACAGCAGAGCATTTGACTTCCCTGCAATATCAAATCCAACAGGACAAAGAGCGATTGGAGAAGTTGCAGAAGCGTATTCAAAAGGAACAGGTTAAGTATGAGCCTGCCCGTCATATTTCCAAAACCTTAAACGAGATTGACAGTATGGGACAGAAAACATTCACAGGCAAAATGGCAATTTCCCAAAAGGACTATTCTGAGCTGACTGCCCTTGCCAAAGAGGGTATCACAAGTCGTGCGGAAATTAGCGAATTAGAACAGAGTGCCAACTATTACCGACAGAAATATTTTGACTGTGCAAACGCACTCGAAAGAATGAAAACTAAATACAACGAACTGAAAGAAAAGTGCAGACCTTTTCTTCAAGCGTTGGAGCATTTCCCCGAAGTTGCTAAACTTTTTACCGAAAAAGTGAAGCAACTTTTTTCTTTTAAGGAAGCACAGGAACGAGCCGAAAAAGAAGCAAGGGAAAAAGAACGACAGGAGCGTATCAAGGCTCGAAGAAACAAGCGTGGTATGGAAAGATAACCATTTCCATTATACTCACGACTTAATGACTTCTTGATATATTGAAAATCTGCGGTTACTGGGTGCTCTAATGTGAATGCCCAGCAATCAAATTTTATGAAAGAGAGGAACTGACTATATGAAAGAACAGAAATATTCTTATTCACAGCGAATTGGAAAGACAACATTCATCGTAAATGTAAAGCAGTCCGAAAGTGCGAAGAAGCCTTTGAATACGGTGTTTCAAGAGATATGCAGACACGAGATGTTAGGAGATTTTTCAGCGGATAAATATTTGAATTTAGAAAACTTACAAAAATCATCTTGACAAACTCGTTCCCGAAGGCTAAAACTAGATAATGGTGCTATTGGTACATTTAAGTTTGATTCTTTAAATGGAGTTAAATGTGCTATCTATAGTAATGGAGGAGCTTCTATTGAAATTGATAATGCTTCTACTTTAAATATACTAGGAACTAATACAAAAGGAATAAATGGACAAGCTATTCAACTTGATAGTACTGCTGGTACTGGTATATTTGTAAAAAATGATTCTACTTTATTTATTGATGGTACTAATAGAGGTTATGTTAATAGTCCAGAGATATATGTAGAAAATTCTAAATTTATAGTACAAAATTGTACTAGTAATGCTTCAAATGGAGGAGTGTTTACCGCTATTAATTCAGAAATAAAATTCTTAAATAATAATGGTCATGGATTATCTGCTGCTACATTTACTGCAGTTAATTCTAATATTACTACTAATGGTAATGCGTTTTATGGAATAACTGTAATATCAGGACTTAGTGCTGATAAGACAACAGAAATAATTTCTAATGAGAATGGTTATGGTTTTACTGGAGGAGCTATTAGAATATATCTTTCTAAAGCTATTGCTAAATTTGAGGCTGGTTCTGTAATTACTATGAATAAAAATTATAGAAATGCTTTAGAAAATTATGGTGTTACTACTTTTGAAGATGGAAGTATACTTAATATTACTGAAAATAATGAAACAGATAATGGTGCAGGAATATTTAATAAAGGTACTTTAACATTACCAATAAATGCTAATATTACATTAAATAAAGCAAATCAACTAGGTGGCGGTGTTTATAATGCTGGTACAATAATCATATCAAAAGATACAGCTTTATATAATAATCATGCTGGAGTAGCAGGTGATGATATCTATAATATTGGTACTATTACTTTTAGTAGTGTAGGAGAAGATTGGATTCTTGATGATTGTGAACATAGAATAAATGGTTGGTACGATGATGCTGAAAATAGTAGATGGGAAGCACATGATAAAGAGAATCTTCATATTGATTTAATTGAAGGTGGAGAATATACTTCAGTTACTGAAGATGGAGAAATAGCTGGCGCTTTAGCTATTAAGGCTGCTCATGATAATATTGGTAAAGTAGTTATTAACTATTTAGATAGTGATAGTAATAAATTAACTGAAGAAGTTACTACTACTGGTGAAGTAGGTACAGAATATACTACTATTAAAAAAGAATTTGATGATTATACATTCATTATGGTAGAAGGACCTACTAGTGGAGAATATGATTTTGATACAATATATGTTACTTACTATTATGATAAGAATACTGG
>ENA-OPDB01000095-OPDB01000095.1-human-gut-metagenome-genome-assembly--contig:-NODE-95-length-11235-cov-2.040161_pt1 | contig 11235 bp, 11 predicted proteins | sample MGYA00241573_ERZ501497 | MGnify/ENA primary metagenome ERZ501497 (study PRJEB25962, sample SAMEA2042584) | human gut metagenome | biome: human gut; feature: human-associated habitat; material: faeces... | reverse complement strand
TAGAGTTAAAAATAAGATAAAGTATAAGTGAAGATACGTTAGAAAAAATAAAATAAGCCGAAAATAAGCCAAATTTTGTATAAATAATATATTTATGTTCACTGCAAGCCTAATTATATTAGTCTTGTTAGTGTTATTTAGAGCCAATATAATATATTGTCTCTAAATAAGTATCAGCCATACATTCATATATAAGCAAGAAATATATATTAAAATAATATAAAGTAGATGAAATATTATACTTTTTTTGATATAATATTATATATAAAATTAGAGGGGGAAATACCATGGAAAAAATGAATATAAAATGGAATTACACTAATAAAATAGTAAATGATTTATTAAAAATAAATAGAGCAAGAGAAATTGTAGATTTATTAGAAATACCAGTATCAGTTGAAGAAGAAATAAAAAAAGAAACTATTGCTAAAAGGGTTCATTATTCTACTAAAATAGAAGGAAATAGTTTGGATTTAAATACTGTAAAAAAAATAATCGAAAATACTAATAATTCACATGAAAGAAATGTTTTAGAGGTAAGAAATTACTATAATGCTTTAATGTATTTAAATAAAGAAGCAGATACTAATAATAGTATAACTGAGGATTTAATATTCAAAGTACATAACTTAATAATTGGAAAGAACTTAAATGCTAAAGCAACATATCGTGATGGTCAAAATATAGTGGAAGATTCATTAACTAAGCAAATAGTGTATATGCCACCAGAAGCAAAAGATATAAAAGCATTAATTAATCAAATGATAAAAGAGTTTGATAATAAAACATCTAAAGATATTCCTATCCCTATAAAAGCTGGTATCATAGAATATGAGTTTGTTACTATTCATCCTTTTTGGGATGGCAATGGTAGAACATCTAGATTACTTGCTAATTATATATTAAAAGCATATGGATATGACTTAAAAGGATTTTATGTAATGGAAGAGTTTTATGATAAGAACATAAATGATTATTATAATTCTCTACAAATGGGATTACGTCATAATTTTTATTTTGGAAGAAAAGATGCTGATATAACAGAGTGGTTAGAATATTTTATTTCTACTATGGCAAATACTTTTGAGGCAGTTGGAAATAGAGTAAAAGAAATATATTTAAATAGTAAAGAAGAGGTAAATATCTTAGATACACTAGATAAAAGAGAAAGATGGATAGCAAATTATATATTAAATAATGGTAAAATTAAGGCTAAAGATATAGCAAGTCATTTTAAGATAAGCCTGAATACAGCAAATAACTGGATTAAAGAGTGGCTCGAAAATGGTTTTCTAGTGAGAGAAAATGATAAGCAAATTAGAAATGTTGATTATATTTTAACTAAGAAATATCAAGAAAAAATAAAATAAGCCAAATTTAAGCCAAATTTAAGCCAAATTTTAAAAAAATATTTGATAAAAAAATTAAAGTAGATGAAATATTCTACTTTTTTTGATATAATGATTATAGATTATAGAGGGAGGCTAATCATGGAATATATAATTGAAGTAAAAAATTTAGAAAAGAAATATGGTAATTTTAAAGCATTAAATAATTTAAATATACATATTGAAAAAGGAAGCATATACGGACTAGTAGGTAAAAATGGAGCAGGTAAAACAACGTTAATTAGATTACTTTGTGGATTAGAAGAACCTACTAGTGGTACATATTCTATCTATAGAATATCAAATAAAGATAAAAATATAAATAAAGAGAGACAGAAAATAGGAGCAATTATTGAGTATCCATATTTATACTATAATATGAATGCTTATGATAATATAAAAGAAGTATATAAAATAAAAGGAATAACTTCATATGAAGAAATAGATAGCTTATTAGATAAAGTAGGCTTATTAAAAGAAAAAAATAAAAAAGTTAGAACATTCTCATTAGGAATGAAACAAAGATTAATGATAGCTTGTGCCCTAGTAGGCAATCCAGACTTATTAATATTAGATGAACCAATAAATGGATTAGACCCAGAAGGTATAATAGAAATAAGAAAATTAGTATTAAATTTAAATAAAAAAAGTAATATAACAATACTAATATCAAGTCATTATTTGGATGAATTATCAAAAATTGCTACTAATTATGGATTTATAGATAAAGGTCATATAGTAGAAGAAATAAGTTATGAAGAGTTAAATAGTAAAATAAGAGAGAAAACAACAGTAAAAATAAAAGACACTGATAAATTAGCAGAATACTTAGATGATAATAATATAAATTATGAAAAAACAGGTAAAGAAGAAATAACTATATATAATAAAATAAATATACCTAAATTTATAACAGAACTAAATAATAATAAAATAGAAATAGAAGATATCAAAAAAGAAAAAGATACATTAGAAAATTATTTCTTAAAGTTACTAGGAGGAGAAAATGAGTAAGTTAATAAAATCAGAATTATTTAGAATAAAAAACAGTAATATTCTTCTTAGTTCAATAATAATAATATTTATAATAACTATCTTTCTTTGTATAACCCAGTATAATTATATTAAAACAGGTAGTGCTAAAGTAAGCTATGATATAATTTGGTTTTTCAGTGCCTTTATAGGATTCTTTATAGCAATTTTTACTAGCCTACATGTAGGTAGTGATTTTTCAGATAGAACAATCAATTATAAAATAATATCAGGTTATAGAAGAACAAAAATATATTTATCATACCTAATTACGTGTATAATAGAAGGATTAATGTGTTTATTTACCTATATGTTTATTATACTTATATTTGGTTTGTTCTTCTTAGAACCAAGTAGTTTAAGTACTATAGAAATATTAAAAATATCTATCGAAGTTATTCTTCTTACAATATCATTTACTTCATTATTCACTTTATTAGCAGTCTTATTTGCCGATAAAACATTAACTGTAGTAATATCTACAATTATAGTATTTGGTTTATCAGTTTTATCATTTCTAATGTTAGAACACTTAAAAGAACCAGAATATATAAATCAAAATGTAATCTCAGATAATGGACCAGTACTAGAAATCACAAAAAATCCTAAATATCTCACTGGAACTAAAAGAAAAGTATACGAAGTGACTAATGATATATTACCTTCATCTATTGCATGGAGAATATCTGACTTAAGTGTTATAGATAGAAATAATGTCATGTATTATATGATTATATTTACATTAATTTGCAATTTAATAGGAATTAGTATACTAAATAAAAAACAACTTAGATAAAATAAATATTTGATAAGAAGACCATAGGCTTCTTATCACCTAATGAGATTATAAGCTCATTAGGAAATAAATAAAATTAATCTAAAGTAGATGAAATATTCTACTTTTTTTGATATAATGATTATAGAGGAATAAATATGAAAAAATTAAATTCAAATCATTTAAAAATAATAGCAATAATAGCAATGACAATAGATCATCTAGCAGATCTTTTATACCCTAATATGCAAAATAATATTGTACCTATAATATTACATGTTATTGGTAGAGTGACTGCTCCTATTATGTTTTTCTTTATATGTGAAGGATATCATTATACTAAGAATCTAAAAAAATATATAACAAGATTATTTATCTTTGCTATAATATCACACTTTGCTTATTGTTTTGCCTTCGGTATAAATTATATACCATTTGCTACTGGTAGTGTCTTTAATCAAACTAGTATTATGTGGTCACTTGCTTGGTCAGTAGTAGCATTATATATAGCTAATGGTAATAATAAGTTAAAAGAATATCAAAAATGGATATTAGTAATACTAATAAATATAATAGCTTTTCCTGCTGACTTTAGTTCAATAGCGGTAATGAGTATACTATCTATGTATTCTGCTAGAGGTAATTTAAATAAACAAATGAAAGCTATGATGTTATGGTTATCATTATATGCTTTAATATCATTTATCTTTGTAAATAAAATATATGGAATAATATCTTTATTTGCAGTACTAGTATATCCACTACTAAAGAATTATAATGGCGAAAGAGGAAAAATAAAATGGTTAAAATGGTTCTTCTATCTATATTATCCATTACATTTAGTATTAATAGGAATATTAAGAATAATACTATATGGTAATATACCAATATTATTTAGTTAAATATAAAAAATATTAAGAGGTGAAAAATATATATGAATAAAATAAAAATAAAAGGAATATATAAACATTTTAAAGGAGACCTATATCTAGTGGAAGACATAGCAATAAATAGTGAAACAGAAGAGGAATATGTTATATATAGAGCTTTATACGGAGATAATAAACTATATATAAGACCATATAATATGTTTATATCAGAAGTAGATCATCATAAATATCCGGAAATAAAACAAAAATATAGATTCGAATTACAAAATATAAAAAGTGTAAAAAAAATATGAATAATAGCTGGTATTACATAACTTTTGGATAGTGATACTTTATTCGTATAACAAAAAGAGGATTAGATCAATTTCTAATCCTCTATTAAAATAATTAATATTACAAATTATAATTCTTTTACAAGAGGATTAAAACTTTCAATAGCGGCAACTAACTTAGGATGTCTAATAACAAAATGTATTGTTGGATTAGAATTCTTTGAAATAATGACATGATTATTTTTTAAAATAGTTATCGTTATATTTTTGAAAGTTTTATCCTTTTCAGTTAAGATATTATAATTCTTATTATTCTTAGCATATTCATTTGTTAATTTTAAATGTTCAATATATTCTTTATAAGTATAGTTAATTGTTTTATCTATGAATAAATTATTTAATAAAAGGGAAGGAGTATCACTTATAAATTCATCTTCTTTAATAACATAAATATAATCAAATACTTTGTTCTTTTTAAGAATACTATTCATATATTTAAATTCGTTATTTTTATATTTGATTATTTTATCAATTTCTTCTTTTGTAAGTTTATTTCTTTTTAAGATTTTAATTAATAATTCATCACTAATTGTAAATAAAGGTAATGAAGAAATATATCTTGTTCTATCACATTCTATATTTTCATCTTTCTTTAAAAATAAATGGTATTCCTTTATATTGCTTTCCCTATAAATTTCCATAAGTGGTTTAGCTTTTTTTAGAAGTAAATCACTTTTTTCTTTATAGTATTCAATTTCATTTTTATTAGTAGTTAAATAATACATCCCCTTATTATGAAAACCATTTATACATTCTCCAGATAAAGCTGCTGCTGCTGATACATAGTTTAAATGATTATATATATTATTTTTAAGATTACTTAAATAATAAGGAGATATTTGGCCAGTCATATAAATAGGAATCCAACTTTCTAGACCTAACATCATTTCATTAAAAGGCCTATCTAAGTTATGAATAATATTTAGATGATGTCCTTTTTTTAAACACATAGCAATAGCAAACATCCATTTTTTACCAAAATCTATATCTTTAGCCATATCTTCCATAGGCATATCACTACACATAAATATATCTTCTTTAGATTTAGATAAAACAGTCCCTTTAAAAAAGTTTAGTTCGCCTTGTTTCATTTCTTCAATACCATAATAATGTTTTGTTTTTGCTTTATAAAAAGGAATACTAGGAACTTTTAATTCATCAAATTTTATTACTTTTATATAATCATCTAGGTTAAATGAATCAAGATGATGTAAAAAATCGGAAATTTGATTTCTAACAGGAACTATTTCACTAGTTAACCAATTAAATAAAGTACTATAGATTTTTTCATTTGATAAATCACTTTTTTTACATCCAATAATCATCATTAAATTATTTATATCATCTGGATTTTTATATCTATTTAAAATATAAGAACATATTTTATTTGAAAATTCTACTGGATTAGATGGCTTAGCTTTACCATATCTAATTCTTGAAATATGCGAGGCATCAAATACAATATACTTAGACATTTCATGAGTATTTATGTTTAGTGATGTTATTAAAGTATTTAAATTATTACTAAATGTAGTATAGTCAAAGTCATCACTAGCTAATGTACTATTAAAATCACTTTCTATTTTATCAAAAGTATATTTATTTTTATTATTATCTTTAGCAATATTAAAAAGAGCATTAGTTAATTTATTCAATTGTTCACTATTTTTTACTGGAGTTCTTTCACCACTTCTATATCTACTTATAACAGATTCAGATAGCCCAGATTCATTTGATAATTTTTTTGAAGAACAATTTAATTCTTTCAAATACTTATTTAAAACTTCTTTAAAATTCATAAACATCACTTCCTTAAGCACTATTATACTATACATTTTAAACAATAAAAATAACTTTCCAGCAAAAACAATGATTTTTAAGACAAGTCTATTGTTCTGTTTAGACATTTAACTTATAATAATAATAAGGAAGGAGGAACGAGATGATAAAAATAGGGAAATTAAATATTTCTAAAAAAAATCTAATTATAATAAGTGTAGTTATATTCATAGTAATAGGAGGTATTTTTTTATTAACTAGAGATAATGGTAAAGGACTATTTTATAATCCAGACAAAAACATTAAAATAGTAAAATCAGAGGCTAGTAAAATAGAACTTGAAGATTATAAAACAAATGAGTTTTCTATTAAGATACCAAAAGGATGGAAAGTAGATACATTAGGAGATTATATTCATTATACAATTAAAGTATATAATCCAGATAAGCCTCTTTATCAATTTTTCTTAAATATGAAAACAGAAGGTTATAATAAATCAGAAGATGCCAAAAGATGGCAACAAAAATACTATCCAAATGATATGTTTGCAAAAACTAGTGTAATAGCCACTAAAGATACCGAAGGATTTTATAAAATATTTAATGATTTAGGTACTTTAAATAATACTGCTGCATTTACCTTTCCAACTTTAACAGATTTTACTGTAAGTGAGAATTTAGGCAAAGGCAGTTTAGGTGGAGATATGTTAAGGGCAACATTTAAGGATGCAAATGGCGAAGAAGGTGAAGGAATATTTACTGCTTATGTATATGATGTAGGTACTTATTATGTTTATGAAAATATAATTTCAGGAAAACAAATAGATATACAATACTTAAGTGTATATGATACGATTTTTATTACTACACCAAAAGATGAATTTATTGATTGGGAAAATACATTAAATACAATTTGTTCTTCACTTAGTTTTACAGATACATTTATAAATGGATTTAATCAACAACAAGACGCAGTCATGAAAAACTTCCAACAAATTAGAGCAATAGGTAATGAGATAAGCGATGGAATAATGGATTCATGGAATAAAAGAAATACATCTTTTGATATTATGAGTCAAAAACAAAGTGATGCCACACTTGGTTATGAAAGAGTTTATGATACTGAAACAAATGAAATATATAAGGCATATAATGGATTTAATGATGAATATGATGGAGAAAGATATAAACCAGTAACTGACGATATGTACTTACAAAAGACAAGTGGATATATAGAAAAGTAGGTGTGATATGAAGAATAAAAAAATAATTTATGCTATTATAGGAATTGTTATATTAATATCTATGGTGGTTATTATTGCTATAATAAGTAATAAACCAATGCCGATAGAATATACACCTAAAGAGGCAACATCTATCATAGAAGAACTAAAAAAGAAATATCCAGATAAAAAGTATTTAAAATTAACTGATGGAGAAATATTAAACGAAGATACATGTTTTAATAAATACTCCTTTATAAATAATAATTCCATATATATTTTTAATCCAGAAAAATTAGATAGTGGAAAATTTAATTATAAAAAAGTATATGATGTAGATAAAAATATCAAAGTTATGAATATTACTCCTGATGCTGGACCAGATATAAAATTTTATGATTATAATGATACTATATATACACTACATGATAATAATACAGATAATAAAATAAATGATAGTTATGATATGTATTTAAAAGCTAATTATAGTTTAAGTGATTATCTAAAATGGGAATATTCAACAGAATTTCTTGGTAAAAAAATAGATTATGATTTTATGTCTAATTATGTTTATGTAAAAGATAATATTTTATATAGTAAGAATTATGGCAATGAAAAATATCCTACTACTGAAAAAGTAAGTGGTAATTATGAAGGTGAAAAAGTAATTAGAATATATAATGAAAGAATAGTAAAAACAGATAAAGCCTTTTATGAATTAATGAGTTATTTTGATCCTGATCTAAATAAAACAGTTACTACTACAGTAAAAATTAATATGTTAACTAAATATTATGATGAAGTATTAACTTTTACATATAAATATGTAGTATTAAAAGATTTAACTCTTATACCTATAAATGATATTATGGAAAATAGAGTAAGAGAATATCAAGATGATTATTTCTTAAGTGGATTTAACTATATGAGTGAAGTTAGGTATGAAGAATGATGAGAGAAGAAGATGTATAGAGTAAAATAATTGAGTTAGATACATTCTAGCTCTTTTTAATTTATCTAATTAGTGATATAATTATATATAGAAGTTATTAGATAGGAGGAAAACTATGAAAAAAATCTATATCGTAACAGGAGCAAATGGCTTTTTAGGAAATAATATTATAAGAAAGTTAGAACAAGATGATAATAATGAAATAAGAGCTTTCGTTTTAAATGGCGAATCAATAAAATCATTAGAAAAATTAAAGTGTAAAATATATTATGGAGATGTTACAAAGAAAGAAACCTTATTACCTCTTTTTGAAAACATAGAGGGAAAAGAAGTATTTGTAATTCACTGTGCAGCAGTTGTATACATAAAGACTAAATATAATCCACTTGTTTATAATGTAAATGTTAATGGTACTAAAAATGTAGTAGATAAAGTAATAGAAACAAAAGCTAAACTTATTTATATTAGTAGTGTACATGCCATTCCAGAGAAAGAAAATAATGATTTAATAGAAGAAATAACTGATTTTAATCCTGATGAAGTTCATGGATTATATGCCAAAACAAAAGCCGAAGCAGCAAAATATGTTATGAATGCAGTTAAAAATAAAAACTTAAATGCTTGTATTATTCATCCATCAGGAATTATAGGACCATATGATTATGGTAATAGCCATTTAACTGAATTAGTAAGAGAAGTATCAAATGGAAAACTATTTGCTACAGTAAAAGGAGGATATGATTTTGTTGATGTTAGAGATGTAGCGGCCGCTATTATTACTGCATCTAAAAAAGATAATAAAGGAGAATGTTATATCTTATCAAATAGATATATAACAATTAAAGAATTATCAGATTTAATATGTGATGTACAAGGTATAAAAAAAATAAAAATAATATTACCAATTTGTTTAGCAAAAATAATAGCACCTTTTTTTGAAGCATATTATAATTTAAAAAAACAAACACCTCTCTTTACAAAGTATTCATTATATACATTATCCTCTAATTCTAATTTTAGTAATAAAAAAGCTAAAGAAGAGTTAGGATATAAAAATAGAGATATGAAAGATACTATAAAAGATACTATAAGTTGGCTTAATAAAAAAGGAGAAAAATGAAAAAGAAAATAACAATTATTACTACATTGATAATAGTAATATTAATAATTATAGTTTTATATGCACTATATCATTTAAATTATATAGAGCATAAGAAATATACAAATAAAGATTTCAATATAAGAACTTATAAGAGTAAGATAGATAAAGATAATGATGGTATAGATGATCAAACAGATATATTAAATAATGCAAGAGCTTATATAAAAACAAAACCTAAATATAAGAGTAAATATTATACTACAGGCTATCCTGATGATGAATACGGAGTTTGCACTGATGTAGTAGCTTTTGCCCTAAGAGATGCAGGCTATGATTTAATGGAATTAGTAAACGAAGATATTAAAGCCAATAAAGATTTATATAATATAGATAGTATTGATAAAAAGATAGATTTTAGAAGAGTTCAAAATTTAAAAATATATTTAGATAATAATGCTATAAGTCTTACTACTGATATAAATAAAATAGATAAGTGGCAAGGTGGAGACATTATTGTATTTAAAAAACATATTGGAATAGTATCAGATAACAGAAATAAAAAAGGAATATCTTTTATTATTCATCATGCTAATCCTTATCAAAGATATTATGAAGAAGATATTTTAGAATATCGTGATGATATAGTTGGACATTATAGAATTAGTTAGATAAATAGTAATTTGTTGAAATGATTGGAGGAATGGGTATGAAAAATAAAAATGTATTATTCGCAGTATTAGGTATAATTGTATTAGTAGTGTTAGTGATAGGAGTTTTTTATCATTTTAGAGATAGAAGAACTTATACACTAAATTTACCTCAACTTGAAAAATTAGAAAGTATTTCATTAAATCAAAATGAAAAAGATATTAGTATTAATGACAGAGAAGAAATGAAAGATATACTATATGTTTTAAATGGTACAAAAAGAGTTACTAAAAACGAAAGCATACAAGATGCACCTATAAATATTGATGATGAAATAAAAGTTGATTTTCACTTTATAGAAGCTGGAGTATCTACAATATTCGTATATAAGAAAAACAATAGTTATTATATTGAACAACCATATAATGGTATATATCAAATAAGTGGAGATGAATACAATTCGATAGAGAAACTTGTTAGATAAATTACAATTTAGTAATTAGTTAGAAAAATAGTAAGTTGTAGGGAGGATTAAATAAATGAATGAATATATAAATTTGACATTAGAAAATATTGATGAGGAGCATATATGTTGTGCAATAGGAGATAAAAAACATCAAGCAGGTGTTGATAGTAAAAAGGAATGGATAAAGAGTAAATTAAAAGATGGTCATATTTTTAGAAAATTAAATGCAAGAGGAAAAATATTTATTGAATATGAGCCAATAGAAACAGCTTGGATTCCTATTAGTGGTAAAAATTATGAATATATTTATTGCTTATGGGTAGCAGGAAGTTTTAAAGGAAAAGGAATTGGAAAAGAATTAATAGAATATGCAATAAACGATTCAAAAGAAAAAGGCAAAAGTGGTATATGTACTCTAGTTTCTAAAAAGAAGAAACCTTTTATTGGAAAAAAGAAATTTTTTGAACACTATGGATTTAAAGTAGTAGATAGTATTGCTGATTATGAATTATTAGCATTGCAATTTGAAGATGGAGAAACACCTAAATTTAATGATAATGCAAGAACTATGAAAATAGATAATCAAGATTTCACTATTTATTATAGCAACGAATGTCCTTATGTAGAATATGAAGTAAATGAATTAACT
>ENA-OPDB01000090-OPDB01000090.1-human-gut-metagenome-genome-assembly--contig:-NODE-90-length-11547-cov-1.520971_pt1 | contig 11547 bp, 12 predicted proteins | sample MGYA00241573_ERZ501497 | MGnify/ENA primary metagenome ERZ501497 (study PRJEB25962, sample SAMEA2042584) | human gut metagenome | biome: human gut; feature: human-associated habitat; material: faeces... | reverse complement strand
GTGCCGTTGCCATAGCAGCCGCCATGCACGCGGATCGTTGCCAGATATTCACCGATGTTGAGGGCGTATTCACCGCCGACCCGAGAAAGATACCCGAGGCAAGAAAGCTCAAGGAAATTACTTACGACGAAATGCTTGAGCTTGCAACGCTCGGCGCGCAGGTTCTCAATAACCGTTCCGTGGAAATGGCAAAAAAATACAATGTTGAAATAGAGGTACTCTCAAGCCTTAAACGTGTACCCGGCACAATAGTCAAGGAGGTCGCTAAAATGGAAAAAATGCTCGTAAGAGGCGTCACAAAGGATACCGACGTCGCAAGAATTTCGGTTACAAATATAGACAATACCCCCGGTATTGCATTCAAGCTTTTCTCAAAGCTTGCACAGAAAGGCATAAACGTCGATATAATTCTTCAGTCCGTAGGTCGCGACGGCACAAAGGACATCACCTTTACCGTTGCCAAGGATAATGCGGTTGACGCAATAGCAGCCGTTCACGAGACCTTTGATATCGATGATAAAAACATCACTTGTGCCACAAACGTTGCAAAGATCTCCGTTGTCGGTGCCGGTATGGAGTCTCACCCCGGAACCGCTTCAAAGATGTTCGAGGCACTCTATGAGCACGACATAAATATTGATATGATTTCAACAAGCGAAATCAAAATCTCCGTTCTTATAGACGCACAGGACGCCGACAGAGCCGTTGCGGCAGTTCACAAGGCATTTTATCCCGAATTAAACTAAATCCCTATAACTAAAAAAACAACCTCTGCATATGAAATGCGGAGGTTATTTTTTTAAGCAAAAAGCCTTATTAAGAATTTTTATTTTTTTTGAAAACAAACAGCTTACTTATAACAAAATTCAGTATCACGACTACGACCTGCGCTATGAGCTTAATCAAAACGGCATTGATTTGAAGCTTTGTTACAAATACAAAGAGCATAAGCTCCTCAACGCCCAAGGTAAACAGCCTGCCGCCGTAAAACTTTGCCATCTGAAAAATAAAAGCCGCAAAACCTTTAGTCTTTGTCGGGAAAACCCATATGCGGTTTGTCACAAACGCAAACAGTACCGCAGTCAGCCAAGATATGACGTTTGAAATATGCTCGTTTAGCCCGAAGTGACTCTCAAACAGTGCAAATATGCCTACGCTTACAAGCGTTGTAAGTCCGCCGAACAGCAGATACATCAGCACTTCCTTGTATTTTGTGTAAAACGGGTTTGCCCATTTAAATATTTTAAGCGACATTATTCTGTCAAAAATATCGGGCTTGTCTGTTATCATAAAAAACTCCTCCGCCGTTATAGGTTTTCGCGGTACACCGTGCGCCTCCAATGAAACAAATACTGTTGAGCTATGCCCTCGCTGCCCTTTGTACAGGCAGGAAGACCGTCCGGGTACATCTCCGCCATTATGCGCTTTACCCACACGTCCTCGGGGAACGCCTCGTATTTTCCGAATCCGTACAGAAGCGTACATTCGGCAACCTTTTTGCCCACGCCTTTTATTTTTTGCAGCTCCTGCCTGCCGAATTCTATGGGCGAAGCGGCAATCTTGTCAAAGTCGATTTCACCCGACGAAACCTTATTTGCGGCGTCAATTATGTATTTTGCCCTGAAACCGGCGCGAAGCGAAGCCAAGTCCTCGGGCGCCTTGCCGGACAGCACTTCGGGGGAGGGGAAGGTGTACATTCCGCTCTCAAGCTCTTCGCCGAAGCTCTCACAGAGCCTTTTTATTATTCCCTTTATACGCGGAATATTGTTGTTTTGCGAAATTATAAACGAGCAGAGTGCCTCCCACGGCTCCTGACGCAAAATTCTGATACCGGGGCAAGCTCTTACGGCCTCCGACAGATATTTGTCGCCATTGTAGCGATCGGTAATTTCACGGTAATCGCGGCCGAGGTCGAGGTATCTGTAAAAAACACCCTGCACGTCATCTTTTTTCATACCGTAAAAAAGCAGGCTGTCGCCCTCCTCCTTTACTCGCATAACCTTGCCGTAAGCAACGCCCGAAAAAATTCCGCTCTCGTCACTTTCCCATCGAAAAGCCTGACCGCAGTCAAGTGTTCTTTCGAGAGAAAACATATCGGGCTTTTTAAGTCGGATTATATTTTCATCATTAACCATTTTCCGTTCTCCCGTTTTTCACAAAATACCACATTAAATTATATCTAATTTGAACAGCGTAAAATTGCACAAAAACATTTCTTAAAAACTGTCTAAGAGAGTTTCCTAACTGTATAATTTGTAAAGATTTTATAACACAGCGTATTTACGCGGAAACCCTTGAACTTTTGCACATTGATGTTCAAAACTCGAAAATCGGTATGTTTTTACCTGTTTTTAGGTGACTTTTTAACATTTTGAACATAGTTTTGAACACTTTTAGACATCAAAAAATAATACTCTCTGTATAATTTTACGCTTTTCAAATTTGTGTAAAATCCCATATTGACAAAAATCTCCCCGATTTTTTCTCCGCCTTTTCCGCATAAAAATCGCTCTTTAAAACAATAATAAATACATAAATTACCGGAGGAAAAATTATGATAAAAGGCGTAAACAGACAGGTGCTTGAAATAAAAGATACGGGCTGCGAATATTTTACTCAGGCACTTTTTTTCGTTGACCCGAAATTCAGCACATTACCCGAAAAGACCCTGCGCGAAAAAGCCGAGGCGTCCCTCAAGGACCCGCCGGGAGTGCCCGTAAGCAAAAAGCAAAAAGCGCTCAAAATAATCCTTAAAATAACAAATATCGCGGCAGCGGCAGGCGCCGGCGCCGCAATATGCGCTTTTATCAAGTAGCTTCTTTTTTCAGTATGACCGCCGATAGCCCCGGCACAAGAACCGAGTTGCCGACACTCTCGCCCAAAAGCACTTCGCTTGTGTTTTGCCAGCGCGGCGGAAGATAATATGTTATATCCTGCTCATTTCTGTTGGCTATCAGCAGACACGAGTCATTTTTACCGCGACGCTCAAAGCAGACGCAGGAGAGCACCGAGGAAACAGGTATAAACTCGCCTTCCTTTAAGCAGTCGGTGCTTCTTCTCACCTTGCCGAGCCTTATATAGTAATTTTGAAGCTCGCGGTTTTCTCTGCCCCACGGGAAGAAAGCGCGGTTAAACGGGTCCTTGTAACCCTGCATGCCGGCTTCGTCGCCGTAGTAGACGCACGGCACTCCGGGGAGGGTATACTGAATCGCCGCGCAGAGCTTTAATAGCTTTACTCCGCGCTTATATTCCTCCTCGGACAGGGAATGCTCCGACTGCCACTGCCTGTCGCGATAATCGCTCTTTTCGCCGGCTATCTTTGTTATCGCTCTCTCCGTGTCGTGAGTACCTATGTGGTTCATCAAAACGTCGAGCGCTTCCTTAGGATAGTTTTCAATAATCGTCATAACCGACGATTCAAAGCTCTCTGCAACGCCGTTTCTCGCAAAGTCCGTAACGGCTTCCGCAAACGGATAATTCATAACGCTGTCGAGCTGAACCCCCAAAAGGTATCTGCGCCGTGTGCCGTATGAAAACTTTGTGGTGGCGTCCTCCCAAACCTCGCCGAGCAATATGCCGTCGGGTTTTTCCGTCTTTACCGCCACGCGCAAATCGTCTATAAAGCAGTCGGGCAGCTCGTCGGCAACGTCAAGCCGCCAGCCGGACGCGCCGAGCCGCAGCCATTTCCGTATAACTCCGTTTTTGCCGCAGATAAATTCGTCGTAGTCGGGGCACTCCTCGGTAACCTCCGGGAGCGTTTTAAAGCCCCACCAGCTCTTATATTCGTCGGGGTAGCGGTCAAATTTATACCACTTGAAATACGGCGACGATTTTGAATTATACGCGCCTACGGTATCATATCGCGAATAGCGGTTAAAATAACGGCTGTCATCGCCGGTATGTGAAAAAACACCGTCGAGAATTATTTTTATTCCCACTCTGCCGGCACTTTCGCACAGCTTTTTAAAATCCTCCTCCGTGCCGAGAAGCGGGTCTGTTTTCATATAATCCGCCGTGTTGTAGCGGTGATTCGAATGTGCCTCAAATATCGGATTTAAATATATGCAGGTGACTCCGAGCTCAAAAAGATATGAGAGCTTTTCGGTAATTCCGCGAAGGTCGCCGCCGAAATAGTCGTTATTGAGCACCTCACCCTTTTCGTTCGGTCGCCAATTCGGTTCGCCGTCGAAATCGTCGCGCAAAATTCTGTCGGACGGTACGTTTTCTTTCTTCTCGCCCGAACGAAAAAATCGGTCGGGGAATATCTGATACATAATTCCGCCCTTGAGCCATGACGGCGTTTTGTAGTTTTTATCGTATACGGTAAGCTGCCATTGAAGACGGCTGTTCCTGCCGTTCCAAACATCGCCCTTGCCGTCACCGATGTTATACACGGAGCCTCTGCCCCAGGACGAATCATAGTCAAAATGATACCAGTAAAGTCCGCAGTCGGGAACCGACAGCTCTATATCCCATATCTCCTTGTCGTCACCGTTCATGCCCGCCCAGCACATCTTATACTCGCAAAAATCACCGTCGTCGCGCCGCAGCATAAAATAAGCCGCCGTGGCGGAAAAAGAGCGCGGCAAAATAAGCCTGAGACGAAATTTTTCTCCGGTTTTTACCGCACCGAATTTACTTTTGTAAAACGTGTCTCGCGAGTTAAAGGGTATAAAATCCATATATCAATACGTTCTTTCGCAAATTTCGTTGATCTTGTCCCGAAGTGCCAAAAAGTCCGAGAGTGCTGCCGGCTTGTTGTTCGGGTTGCGCAAAAGCGCCGCCGGATGAAAAGTTCCCATCAAAAGGGTACCTTTGCGCTCAAAAAATTCGCCGTGCTGCTTTGTCACTTTAAAATCGGGGGAAATTATCTTCTGTGCCGCTATTCTGCCGAGGCAAACTATGATTTTCGGTCTCATAAGCCTAACCTGCTCCCTTAGCCACATCTCGCACGATTCCTGCTCCAGCGGCTGCGGATCGCGGGTTTTCGGCGGACGGCATTTTACGATATTTGCTATGTAGATATTTTTATTTCTGTCCAAATCCACATCATACAGATATTGGTCGAGCAGCTTTCCGCCTCTGCCCACAAACGGCTGACCCGTAAGGTCCTCATTTTCGCCGGGTCCCTCGCCGATGAAAAGAACCTCGGCGTCCTCGGGTCCCACGCCGAAAACAACATTCGTTCTCGTCGCGGCAAGCGGACATTTATTACACTTTAAACAGTCTTTTTTAAGTTCTTCAAATGAGGTATACATAAATTATTGCCTTTCTTTTTACTGTATCGCCCGAGATTAATCCTCTGCCTTCAGCTTTTCGGCTGTGTCCGCAGTAACAAGTGCGTCTATGATTTCGTCAAGGTCGCCGTTCATTATCGCCTCTATCTTGTAAAGCGTCAGCCCTATTCTGTGGTCGGACACACGACCCTGAGGGAAATTGTACGTGCGTATTCGCTCGCTCCTGTCGCCGGTGCCGACCTGTGAACGCCTCTCACCGGCGATTTCGGCATTTTGCTTTGCGGTCTTTTCCTCAAGGAGCCTTGAACGCAAAACCTTGAGTGCCTTATCCTTATTTTTATACTGACTGCGCTCATCCTGGCACTCAACGACCATACCAGTTGGCAGATACGTAACGCGAATTGCGGACGAGGTCTTGTTTACCTTTTGCCCGCCCGCACCGCTTGAGCGGAAAACATCTATCTGAAGGTCGGCGGGGTCAAGCGTAAATTCGACCTCCTCCGCCTCTGGGAGTACCGCTACGGTTACGGTTGACGTGTGAACTCTGCCCTGGCTCTCGGTTTCGGGCACGCGCTGAACACGGTGGACGCCGCTCTCGAATTTGAGCCGCGAATAAGCGCCCTCGCCCTCTATCATAAAGCTTATTTCCTTATATCCGCCGAGCTCGGTCGGATTTTCATTCATTATTTCGGTTTTCCAGCCCTTGCGCTCGGCATACTGTACATACGGAAAAGCGAGCCGGCAAAAAGAGCTGCCTCCTCGCCGCCTGCACCGCCGCGAATTTCGACTATTACGTTTTTATAGTCGTTCGGGTCTTTAGGCAGCAGCAGCACCTTTAATTCTTCTTTTAGCTCTTCGGTCTTTTTCTGGGCCTCCGCCGCTTCTTCGCTTGCCATATCTCGAAATTCCTTATCGAGAGAGCTGTCCGCAAGCATCTCTTTTGCCTCGGTTAAATCGGAATTTGCCTTTTTGTATTCGCGGAATTTTTCAACTATCGGCGTCAGCGTTTTCGCTTCGCGCATCAGCTTTTTGTATTCCTCCTGATTTGACACGACCTCGGGGTCGCACAGGGAGGAATTTATTTTTTCGAGTTTGTCCTCGATTCCCTGTAATTTATCAAACATCGCCGTTTTCGTCCCTTATGACCTTTTTGATATTTTTTTCGATTTTGATGCGCGGCACCATAACCTCGCGTCCGCAGCCGCAGCATTTAAGGCGAAAATCCATTCCGGAACGCAGCACCGCAAACTCGTTTGAGCCGCATGGGTGCTTTTTCTTCATTATCAGCCTGTCGCCTACCTGTACGTCCAAATTTCTCACGCCTTTCTTAAATCTCGTTTCAAAATATTATAACACAACGCCGCCGTGAAAAAAAGCCCCGATTAGAGCCTTTATACCGGCTTCGGCGTATCAAAATTCATTCGGAGAGAGAACACCCTTTTCGGTAATAAACGCGGTAATGAGGCTGTTATCGGTAACGTCAAATGCCGGATTCAGCGTTCTTATATTCTTCGGAGCCATTCTTTTTTCGTACCACATATCGGTTATTTCGTCGCCCGAACGCATTTCGATTTTTATATCTCTGCCGCTTAGACAGTTTTTATCTATTGTTGAAAACGGGGCGCACACATAAAACGGAATGCCGTAATATTTTGCGAGGACGGCAACGCCGGAGGTGCCTATTTTATTGGCTGTATCGCCGTTTGCCGCCACTCTGTCGCATCCGACAAGCACCGCGGAAACAAGCCCGTTTTTCATAACGTACGATGCGGCGTTATCGCATATCAGCGTAGTATCTATACCTGCGTTTGCAAGCTCAAAGCTCGTAAGGCGCGCGCCCTGTAAAAGAGGTCTTGTCTCATCAGAGAACACGCGTATTTTATGCCCGTTTTCCGCCGCCACATATACGGGTGCCAGAGCGGTTCCGTACTTTACCGTCGCAAGCCTGCCCGCATTGCAGTGGGTCAAAACACTGTCGCAGTTCTTGAGAAGATCTGCTCCGTATTCACCGATTTTACGGCACACCTCAATATCTTTGCCATGTAGCTCCAAAGCCTTTTCCTTGAGTGCCGCCCTTACGGCGTCCGCGCCCTCGCCCTTATGTAAAAGAGCCGTCCTTTTCATCTCGTCCGCCGCCGCAAAAAGATTTACCGCGGTAGGGCGCGAGGAGGTGAGATATTCAAGATTTTCGAGAAAATGCTCAATAAGCGTTTTTTCGTCTGCCGTTTTGTCGCGTGCGGTCAAAACCGACAGCCCTATTGCCGCAAACACCCCTATTGCCGGTGCGCCGCGAACGGCAAGACGCTTTTTGCGTCATACATCTCCTCTTTTTCCCAAAGCTCAAGCGTGACAATTTCACCGGGCAGCAAAGTCTGGTCTATAATCACCGCGGTCTCGTCTTTTTCGTTATAGCATACGGTTTCGCCGTGCATATCAAACATAATTTTACTCCGTTCGGTAAAAATTAAAGCCGCGCGTTTTTTCGGAGCTGCCGAAATTTCCGCGCGGCGGTTTTAAAGGTGTTATTTGAGTGAGGATACCTCAACTATGTCACCGGAGGACTCCTTGGGGACTAAGACTGTAACGCTGTCGCCGACGTTCAAGATTACAACCTTTTCGGCGAGTGCCACGGGAACCTTATAGAACGTACTGCCTGCGTCAAGCTTCAAATAGAAGTACGTTTCGCCGCCCGTTACGACGCTTCTTATCTCGGTTATCTTGCCGCTTATTTCCTCTGTTTCGGGTGCGGTCGCGGTCGGGTCGTCCTTTGCGCCCATTTCGTCAACGTCAATATCCACGTTTACGCCGTTGCGTTTAAGCTCTGCCGCGTAGTTTTCGGTACATTCGGTGAGATTGTATCCCGTACCGACTATCGTGGACTGCTTCACGTTAACCATGGCGTACATCTTTACAAGCTCGCTTGAATCCTTGAGAGCCATAAAGTATGTCGGCTCACCGCTGATGTTGAGCAGAAGCGGGAAGGTAGCCGAATACGAATACTGCTGAACCGCACCCTCGGCGGAGGTCTGAGCGGTCATTTCAAGCGCACCGGACACCTGATAATACTTTGTCTCCTTGGTACGAAGGTCCGAGAGCACAAAGCCTATAATGGACTGGTCGGAGCTTATGGACGTTACACCCGTGTACATATACACATCGTCGTTGAGCGCAAGGTAATTGTAACCCGAGCTCATAACCTTAACGCCCTCCTGGCCGATTACGGAGTTTATAAAGCCGTTGTTGAGCTTTCCGTAGTAATTATACTGCTGAGTGAGAATCGTCGGGGAATAAATGCGGTCTATCCACATCCACTCGGGGTCCGAAGCGAAGCTCGAGGTCGGCAGCTTTGTCGTACCGTCATTGCTTGTGGAAATCATATGGCATTCACCCGTGACGGCGTTTACTATAATCGCACCATCTATGTCGGTGCCGCCGAAAAGACCTATGGTCTTATCGACTATCGGAACTATCCAATACGGAGAACCGCTCTCGTCTATCTCGAACGACGGCTCATCAAAGAGATAGGTGGGGTATTTAAACCTCAAATATCTGAGAAGATACTTGTTAAAGTGCTCGGTGGGCGAATACTTCATACCCTCCGGCAGGCGGACAAGCTGCCCCTCCTGCGTGGTCATATCAACTATGATATATGCCGGCAGACCCTCCTTGGTGTTTTTTATCCATTTGAAGATGTCGCCGTAAGCAAGCGCGGTAACTCTGACGGGCGTGTTTTTATAGTTTATCTGCGTGGAATACGGCGATACGACAAACTGCGAGACCTTGTCCGACAGATCGCCGAGCGTTCTCTCGGCTATTTTGTTTGCCGAGGAGCTGTCAAGCACGGGAACGCTTGAGAAATCTATCTCGGCAACGTCCTCCGCAAAATCGCCGTCCTGTACGCTTATAAGCTTACTGTAAGACTTCGCCCTGAACAGCGTAACGCCGGTAAGCCAGCCCACAAGAGCCACTGCGGCAAGAGCGAGAATCAAGATACCCGGAACCCTCGACCGCCTTTTGACGTAGGGCAGATATTCGGGCTTTATGAACGCCCTTGACGAAATAATCGTCAGAAGCAGATATATAAGACACACAAAAACGACGAAGAGGTAAAGCTCTATCGACTTAAAATTGAGCGCCGGTATCATAAAATAATACAGCACGGCACCGAGTATAAGCGTCAATATGATATTTATCGCTATTTTTTTACCCGAATGCTCGGGCGGTATGAGCACATCCGCGACGCCCTTTTTGCCGTCGTCTCTGCCTCTTCCCGTAAAATCAACATTTATAGGATCCAAAATGTCACTCCCTTTTCACTTTCTGAAAAAAGTATATAGTATTTTACCGCGCTTTGCAAGGATTTAAACGATTTTGAACTTCCGTCGAATAACGAAAAGGTCTTTTTTTCGGCTTATAATGCGTCAAAATATACCGTGTGTCGAAATACACACAAATTTTACCGTAATTTTTTAAAGATTTAGAATTTTTTTAGTTGAGAAAAATCCGGTTTGAGGTTATAATATTTAATTGTATCAGAGAAGTTATTTTTCATAAAACCGAAAGGGAGATAAAAATGTTATTTTCACAGGACATCGGAATCGATCTTGGTACCGCAAATACCCTCGTTTTCGTTAAAGGTAAGGGAATAGTAATCCGTGAACCATCCGTTGTTGCGGTCGATGTCAGCGCTTATCCGCAAAAGGTTGTCGCAGTCGGCAACAAGGCTAAGCAAATGATAGGCCGTACACCCGGCTCAATAACCGCAGTCAGACCTCTTAAAGACGGTGTTATCGCCGACTTTGAGATAACCTCGGATATGCTTAAGGAATTCATAAAAATGGCCATAAGCTCATCGCCGTTTTCAAAGGCGAGAGTTCTTATCTGTATCCCGTCCGGAGTTACAGAGGTAGAGAGAAAGGCCGTTCATGACGCGGCACGCTCGGCAGGCGCAAAATATGTAAGTCTTATTGAAGAGCCCATGGCAGCCGCAATAGGCGCGGGTCTTCCCGTTTCGGAGGCCATAGGCAATATGGTAGTCGATATAGGCGGCGGTACAAGCGAGGTTGCCGTCATTTCCTTCGGCGACATAGTTACCGCTCAGTCCGCAAGGGTTGCCGGCGATAATTTCGACGAGTCTATTATCGCTTACATCAGAAAGAAGCACCTCCTTATAGGCGAGCGCACCGCAGAGGATATAAAAATAAAAATCGGCTCCGCCTACCCCTACGACGGCGAGGGCGCCATGGACGTCAAGGGCAGAAACCTGCTTGACGGTCTCCCCAAAAACATCGAAATTACTTCCGAAGAAGTCCGCGAGGCTCTTTCGGACCCCGTAAATCAGATCCTCGACGCAGTTCGCTCCACTCTTGAGAAAACTCCCCCGGAGCTTTCGGCGGATATTATCGACCGCGGCATTATGCTCACAGGCGGCGGCGCATTATTAAGAGGACTTGACAAGCTCATTTCCATTGAGACAAAAATCCCCGTCCACGTTGCGGAAAATCCGCTTGACTGCGTTGTTGACGGCTGCGGCGTCTGCCTTGAGAGCAACACTCTGGGCATTACCGCCAAAAAGAATTACGACTGATAAAAAGGCGGGCGGAATTGTTTTTCGCCCGCAAATTTTAACTGTGACCGGAGTACGATATGAAGAAATTTTTTAAGAGTACGGCTTTTAAAATACTGCTTGCGATCGCGCTTGTATTGCTTGCTGCCATTGCTGCCGCGGCTTCTGCCGCAGACGGCACAACACCCGTTTCAAAGGTGACGTCGTTTGTATTTTCTCCGCTCCAGAAGGCCTCGTCGTATCTTGTAGACAAGCTCGACGGCTTTAAGGGAAGCTTTGTCTCGTCGAGCACCTATCGCGACCGTATCAGCGAGCTTGAATCGGAGGTTGCCGATTATCAGAGCAAGCTTGTCGATTACGAAAAGCTGAAAAAGCAAGTCGAGGCATACGAAAAATTCCTTGAGGTCAAAGAAAAAAATCCCGATTTTAAATTTGTTGCCGGAACCGTTATCGGCAGAGACTCCGCCGACACCTTCGGCTCGTTTGTTTTGAACTGCGGTTCAAACGACGGAGTTAAAGTCAACGACCCCGTAATAAGCGGCGAGTACTTAATAGGCATAGTAAACGAAGTAACGCCGACCTCGTGCGTTGTTCTCTCCGTAACGGACCCCAAGGTCAACGCGGCGGCATACGAAATACGCACGGGTGAAATGGGCTACACCGAAACCACGTCAAAGCTCGCTCTGAACGGCCTTTTGAAGCTCACAGGGCTTACAAAGGACACCTCCGTTGCGGTAGGCGGAA
>ENA-OPDB01000088-OPDB01000088.1-human-gut-metagenome-genome-assembly--contig:-NODE-88-length-11577-cov-1.508505_pt1 | contig 11577 bp, 10 predicted proteins | sample MGYA00241573_ERZ501497 | MGnify/ENA primary metagenome ERZ501497 (study PRJEB25962, sample SAMEA2042584) | human gut metagenome | biome: human gut; feature: human-associated habitat; material: faeces... | reverse complement strand
TCAGCGGAAAAACCACGCTTCTTTTAAAGGGCGAGAGAACTGCCCTAAACTTGTTGCAGCATATGTCGGGAATAGCCACGGCGACCGCAAAGGCAGTAAAACTCTGTGAGGGAACAAAGGCTTCGATAGCCGACACAAGAAAGACCATTCCGTCTCTGCGCGCCCTTCAAAAATACGCGGTAACCTGCGGCGGAGGCAAAAACCACCGTTTTAATCTTTCCGACTGCGCTATGCTCAAGGATAATCACATTGACGCCGGAGGCGGCATAACGGGAGCCGTAAAAAAGCTTCGCGGAAAGATAGGTCATACGGTGAAAATTGAGGTTGAAACACGCAACCTTGATGAAGTAAAAGAGGCGGTCAAGGCAGGAGCCGACATAATAATGCTCGATAATATGGACTGCGACACCATGAAAAAAGCCGTTGAGATAATCGGCGGCAAGGCTCTTACGGAGGCTTCGGGCGGAATTACCGACGAAACCATACCCGGCGTTGCGGCGTGCGGCGTAGACATAATATCAATCGGAGCACTGACTCACTCCGTTCAGGCATTTGACATTTCCATGAAAATGAAAAAATAAAAAGCCACCCCCAAGATGTGCCTTAGCTTATCTTGGGGGTATGTTATTTTGAAGCAATAATGCCCTATAAACAAAAAGCCGGCGGCGCCGAAAGCAAAAAGTTTCGGTGCCGCTTTTTTTGTTCGGCTCAGAAAAAAACGTATTGTTACACTAAGGCTGCCGCTTATTCAATTCTGCCTTTAGAGCTAATGTCCGCAAGGCGGTCAAAGCACAGCTCGGAAAGACGTGCCGCACCGCACAATTCATACAAGGCGGAAGCAAACAAGAGCGAATTACACGGTGGCAGAACCTTTGTTATGTCATCGGGCAGAGTAACTCCCCTACCCGACAAACAGACGGTACTTCCCGAATACTCATTCCTATATAAAAGGCACCCTCCGTCCGGATTGCTTTTATCTGTTCGCGGAGCTATTACAAATGTGCAGCCGCCTGCCTCATTCACGTTTTCCGTGACGGTCATCGCAAGACCCCAATCGTCATACAGCCGTCGGCGCACGGGAGAAAATTCTTCGGGATTACCCGTTATTACCTTAATATTTGAGGCAAGAGGAACAAGTAAAGACAGCTTATCCTTTTGAAAGCCGTTAAAATCCATAACAGCCACGCTCGTTTTTTCCGGCGGAAGAGAGCATTTCTTTATATAATCAACCGCGGAATTAAAAAGCATAACGGACGGCAGTATACGAGGTTCGAAATTTTTAACCTTTTCGTCCTCCGTTATGGTTCCTCCGCACACTATAACTCTGCCCGCGCACCGCCCGAGCAGGCTGTATATTTCACCCGTATCGACCTCTTCGTTTTCATCACACACAAGCGTCAGCGTAAAAAACGGAGCACTGCCTAAGACGCTTATCCGCTCGATAACGGGTTCGGGCGGAAAAAGCCTGTAACGAAGCCTCTTAAAAAATCCGCCGCCGATTCTTTCTATTTTAATTACTCCGAACATAAAAGCACCCCCGCATAATATTATGCGGGGGTTTTGATTTTAATGTTTGTTGTTTATTGCTCGTCCGCGCCTGCCGAAGAGGTTAATAGAGAATTTGCCTTTTGATACTGTTCATCCTCTGAATGAGATAAAAGCGCCAAACGGTTCTTTTTCTGTGAGGACAGCTCCACAAGATAATCCGGAGTTAAGCCCACACCGTTATACACATCGCTTGTATACGGCTTTATCTCTGCCACGGTGAGCTTTACCGCACCTCCGTCGCTCAGCTGATAAACCCTTTGCATGGTTCCGTTGCCCTTTGTCGCCGTACCTACAAGCTTTGCTTTGCCGAAATCGCGCATATCGCAGGCGAAAAGCTCTGCAGGTCCGGAGGTGTCTTTATCGACAAGTATCACTGTGGACACATTTATGCTGTCGGCGTCCGATGTAAAGGTCTCTATGGCTTCACCGTTTTTATCAACGGCGGTAGCGAGTGCCTTTGTTCCGTCGCTTGCCACAGGAACTAGCACATCAAGCGCATCTGCCGCATACTCTACGGTTCCGTTCGAGACCGCCCGCAAATCTATTATAATGCCGCTCACGCCTTGCTTTATAAGCGTATTTACGGCATTTTTGAGCTGCGATGCGGTGGTCGAATAAAAATCGGTTATTTTAACATAACCCACCTGCCCTACCGTCTCATAATAAACAGTCTGCGCGGTGTAGCCCTTTACCATATTTGCGGCAACGAGATTGCCGTCATGAATAAACGCAACATTTACGGACGAGAGCTTTTCGCCCTCAAGCTTTTTTACAAGCTCTTTATAGTTATAAACCGTGACTTCCTCTTCATCTATGGTAACTATACGGTCGCCCTTAGTCATATTGTTAAGTGCCGCCGGAGAACCGTCGGAGACCTCTGCCGCATAAAGGCACATATCGTCCTCGTTAAACGCCGGAATTATGCCGACGCCCATTTTCTGACCGTTCATCTCGTTTTTATATACGTCATACTCGGACGCGGTCATATAATAGCTGTAACTGTCGCCTACTCCGTTTGCAAAGCCCTCTGCCATATCCGCGTTTAAAAGCGTTTCGTTGATCTCGCCGTAGTAATTAGTGCGGATAACGTCGTCTATCTCCGCTAAAAGCGAATAAGTCTGTGAACGCTTCGGGAGATCTTTGATTATTGAATTGTACATTTTCATTGACACAGCCATGGTACCTGCCACAGAGCCTGCCATAGCCACGAATATCAATGCGAGCGCAAGGCCCAGGGATATTTTCCTATTCAAATGAACGCCTCTCTTTCGGGGGTTTTATCAAAGACCTATATACGGCTCGGGATTTACTCGATTTTTATTTACATAGACCTCAAAATGAAGGTGCGGACCCGAGGAGTTGCCGGTGGAGCCGACCTTGCCTATATACTGACCCTGCGATACGGTTTGACCCGCGCTGACGCCTATGCTGCTGAGGTGCGCATATCTTGTCCACACGCCGTTGCCGTGGTCTATAAGCACGTTGTTGCCCCAGCTTGAGTGATACGAGGCGGAAATTACCGTACCGCCTGCCGCGGCGTAAACGGGCTGACCGTTTATATTTGCACCGGCTATGTCAACGCCCTTGTGACCGTTGTGGCCGTAGTGCTGTGAAACGTAATAATTGCACGTGAGCGGAAAGCTCATGCCGCTTGAGAGCACACCGTTACCCGAAGAACCCGTGGTATTGCTGATTGACTGAGCCTCGAGTTTATCCATCTTGGCCTGATAAGCGTCATTCTGCGAATCAAGGCTTGAAATCATTGATTTGAGCGACTTCACCTGAGCTTCAAGACGTGACTGCTTTGCGTCAAGTGTATTGTAAACGCTCTTGACCTCTGCGCGAGCAGACTCTATGGCGGCCTTTTCGTTAACTATTTCAGACTGCTTTTCCTGCTGTGACTGCTGATCGGAGGAGAGCTGTTCTTTTGTTTTATTAAGCTCATTAATTTCATCCTGCAAGCCCTTTACAAGCTCATTATCATGCTCCGAAACACGTTTGAGCAGCTCAAGTCTTGTCAAAAAGCTCGCATAGTCGCCGGAGCCGAGAAGTACCTCAAGCGCCGAGCTTTCGCCTGCCTTATATGCCGAGCGAAGTCTCGCTTTAAGTACGTCGTATGTTACGTTGACAGCGGCTGTCTGTGTTTCTATTTGAATATTTGCGGCGTCTATTTCGGCTTGAAGTCTGTCGATTTCCGCCTGATAGTTGTTGATAATTTCATCCTTTGCCGCTATTTGCTTGTTAAGGTCGGTTATCTTGGCGTTGTAAACATCAAGCTGAGCCTGCATATCGGAAATCTGATTGAGCAAATCGTTTACGGACGCCTTATTATCGCTGATTTTATTATTATTGGCATTTATTTTGCTTTCAAGCTCGTCTATCTGATCCTGCACGGACGAAGCCGAGCCCGAAAACGCCGTCACGGAAAACAGCATAGCTGTTATTAATGTAACGGAAATAATGCGTATAAATGCTTTCTTCTGATGCTTCAAAATAAAAAGAACTCCTTTAATACCGGATTTACCCCTTTAAAAATTACGGAAGATACGGTGCAGGATTTACCCTTGTGCCGTTTATCCAGACCTCAAAGTGCAGATGCGCCCCGGCGTGCGGATTTGCCGGCGTCGGCGCGGGACTTACGTTACCCGTATTGCCTACAAGAGCTATAACCTGCCCCTGCTTTACCGTTTGCCCCTTGCTTACCTTCATAACGCTGCAATGAGCGTATCTTGTGCAAACGCCGTTGCCGTGGTCAATAAAGACGTTATTGCCCCAGCTCGAATGATATTCGGCGGAAAGAACCTTACCGTCAGCCGCGGCCCTGATCTCTTTACCGTATGTATTGCCGGTTGCACCCCTTGTGGTAAAATCAATACCCTTGTGATTCGGGTAGCCGTACCAGCCTGCCGATATGGTTACGTTTGGATACTGAAGCGGACAAATCATACCCTTGGGAGATACCGTATAACCGCCTGTATTTCCACCGGTATTTTCTCCCGTATTGCCGCCCGCGTTTCCGCCTGTATTGCCGCCGGGCTTTGGCAATTCGCCGGTGCCCTGCGACGCGTTTTTCGCCAGTTCCGCAAGCTTTTTATCGTAGCTGTCTTTCGCAGCCTGTATTTTTTTATTCTCGTTTTCTAATTCCTTGGAGCCTGCGCTGAGAGACGAGATATATGCGTTTCGCTGTGCAACCTGCTTTTCAAGGGTAGACTGCTTTGAATCTACGGTATTGTAAAGCGACTGCACCTGCGTTTTAGACGAAACAATATCCGCCTTTTCCGACTCTACGGCGGTCTGCTTAGCCTTTACTTCCTGCTGACTTGACGACAAAAGCTCCTTTGTGTCGTTAAGCTTTGCAATATCATCCTGCAAAGATTTCATAAGCTGCCTGTCATGCTTTGTGGTTTTACTTAAAAGCTCAAGCCTTGTGAGGAAGCCCTCATAATCACTTGCCGTAAGAAGCACCTCAAGAGTGGAACTTTCGCCTGCCATATATGCCGCGCGAAGTCTCTCCTTTAAAAGGTTATATGTATCGTTTACGGTCTTTGTCTGAGCTTCTATGCTCTCGCTTGCCTCGTCTATGTTCTTTTGAAGAGAGTCTATTTCTTTTTGATAATCGTTTATAACGGCGTTTTTGTCGCCTATCTGACTGTTAAGCTCCGTTATTTGACTTTGGTACGTGTCAAGCTGCTCCTGCAAAGCGTCAATCTGTTCCGAGGAATAGCCGTTCGACTCTTTGGCACCGTCGATTTTATTTTGCAAATCCTTTATTTTTTGCTCATTCTGTTTTTTCTTTGCCTCGGCAGCCGCGATTTTGTTTTCCAAATCCTCCTTGGAATCCGCCGCGGAAGCCGGTAAAAATGACGCGCAAAAAACGAATATTACCGACAGTAAAAGGCTCAAAGCTCTTTTGAGACCGTTTTTAGTCATCAGAGACCACGCTCCCTTGCTCTTTCAGGTATTTAGCCATCGAAACAAGACTTCCGAAACCTCCTGTAAACAATCCTATTGCAACAAATACGAGAAGTATCTGCCACCAGTACTCGCTGAACGGTACGAGCGAAAAGCCGATTAACGAGAGGGTCTGTGCGAACACTTTTTCGGCTACTGCATAAAGTCCCCACAGAACTCCCAGGGATACTATACCGGAAATCGTACCGAGTATCATACCCTCTATCATAAACGGCCAACGAATGAACCAATTTGTGGCACCTACTGCCTTCATTATTGAAATTTCAAGCTTTCTTGAGAACATCGTTATGCGTATTGTGTTTGAAATTATGAAAAGCGCAACAAGGAACAGCATTATAACAAGCCCCACGCTGACTATCGAAACCGCATGGCGAAGAGACAAAAGCTTGCTTGCAAGGTCGCTGTTTTCTCGCACCGAATCGACTTTGTTTATCTGCTTTATCTGAGAAACGGTGTTTTCAAACTGTGACAAATCCTTTACCGTGACCTTATATGCATCGGGAAGCGGAATTTCGTCAAAGCCCTCAAACAGAGCCGCGTCGCCGCCCATGCTCTGTATCTGCTCCTGGAACGCAACTTCCTTCGGCACAAATTCGCAGCTTTCAACATTGCTTATGCCTTTAAGCGAGGTACCTATCTGTGTTGTTTCGTCCTCCGAGGCATCGTCGGCAACATAGACCATTACTACATTTTGCGACTGCACCTTGTCGACTACATTGTTAATATTAAAATATATCATTATGCCCGCGCCCATAATTATAAGACATGCCATAAGCACGGTTACCGATGCCAATGACATAAGGCGATTGACCCACACGTTGCGGAAGCCCTCGTGCGTAAGATATTTTAAGCTTGTCCCTTTCACCTGTTGTCACCTCCGGTCTTTTTTTCAATGGCGTCGAGATACTTTGAGTAATCAACGTCATCGTCGGAGGAATCCGAATCCACGCCGTATGTCGCCATAAACTTTTCAAGGTCGGCGTCCGAATTCGGCTGAACATAAAACGGGCTGATGCTGTCTTCCTTTTGCTTGGCCACACGATCCTCCACCGTCTCCGAGGAGGCAATGTTCTGAGCCGCAGCTCTTTCCGCATTTGACGCGTCGGAAGCATAATCTCTTTCGATGGTGGCGTAATCATCGGGAAGTGCCTCGGTGTCTTCGGAGTCCGAAACTACGGCGCCCTGCTCTATTGTAATAACCCTGTGGTGGAAATGACGGACGAGATTATGCTCGTGAGTTACCATTACCACGGTGGTTCCGTTTGCGTTTATATGGTTTAAAAGGTCAACTATTTCATAAGACATTTCGGGGTCGATGTTGCCCGTAGGCTCATCCGCAATTATAAGCCCCGCATTATTTACAAGCGCACGCGCGAGCGCAACTCTCTGCTGCTCGCCGCCCGACAGCTCCGTCGGCAGATTTCTCGCCTTGGAGGCAAGTCCTACAAGGCTGAGTATATAAGGCACGCGTTTTCTGACTTCCTTTTCCTTGGCACCGATGCAGCGCATCGCAAATGCGACATTGTCAAACACCGTCATGGTCGGGATAAGTCTGAAATCCTGGAATACTATACCGAGAGTCCTTCTGAAAAGAGGAATCTCTTTTTTCTTTAAATTGTTAAGATGATAACCGTTTATGATAACAGAACCGCTGTTAGGCACCTGCTCGCGCATCATTATCTTGAGAAACGTACTCTTGCCGGCTCCCGATGAGCCGACCACAAAGACAAATTCTCCGTCGTTTATCTTGATATTGACATCTTTAAGCGCTTCGGTCCCGTTATCGTAAGTTTTTGATACATTTTTAAATTCAATCACTTAGAACATACCTCTGCTTTTCACAATATTCCCACCGCTGAACTCTGCCGTAAAGTTTAATACCGACGGGCAGAGACTCTACACAACCGCTATAAAAAATATAGGCGGCAAAATGAGTATAATCACTCATAATACCGCCTTTAATTATAGCATAGAACGTCAAGTTTGTAACCATTTTGTAATATGGTAAATTATATTCGCGCACTTTAGACAAAATCCCACTTGTAACATTGTGCAATTTCCCCATTCGCAACAGCGCACGAAAAATTACTTTTCTTTAATACTTGACGGGGCTTGAATCAAGATATTTCTTAACCATAAGAGCTACTTTAAATACTATTGCGTCGTCGAACTCGCGAAGGTCAAGGCCCGTGAGCTTTTTAATCTTTTCAAGACGATATACAAGAGTATTTCTGTGTACAAAGAGCTTTCTTGAGGTTTCGGATACGTTGAGGTTGTTTTCAAAGAACTTCTGAATTGTAAAGAGCGTTTCCTGATCGAGATTGTCGATAGAGCCGCGCTTGAAAACCTCCTTTAAGAACATATCGCAAAGAGTTGTGGGAAGCTGATATATAAGTCTCGCAATACCGAGATTGTCATAGCTCACAATGCTCTTTTCGGTGTCGAACACCTTGCCGACCTCAAGAGAAACCTGAGCCTCTCTGAATGAGCGTGCAAGATCCTTTATTCCCTCAACCGTAGTACCTATGCCGACAAGAACGTGAGAATAGAACTCCGTTCCGAGACCGTCGGCTATCGAGCGTGCAAGCTTTTCGAGATCCTTTGTGTCGATATTCGGCTTAACCTCTTTGATAAGGGCAATATCTGTCTCGTTAAGGTTTATTACGAAATCCTTGGTCTTATCCGGGAACAGGTTCTGAATTATATCATAAGCGGAAATATCTATATGCTCGGTAATTCTTATGAGAATTACGACGCGTGACACATCATTGTTAAAATGAAGCTCTCTCGCCTTGAGATAAATATCACCGGGCAGTATGTTGTCAAGAATTACGTTCTTGATAAAGTTTGCGCGGTCATATTTTTCATCATAATACTGCTTAATGCTTGAGAGTGTTACGGCAAGCATTGAGAGATATTTCAAGGCAAGGTCGTCTTCGCCGGAAACAAATACGGCATATTCGGGGTGCATACGCGCACCGAACGGCTTATAAGAATACCCGTCTACCGATATAACCTCCGTTCCGCTGAAAACCGCGGTAACCTCGGTTGAGAGCACCTCACCTATCTTACCGAGTTCGCTGCAGGAAATAATGGTACCCGACTCGTCTATAACACCTATAGTACGGTCGATACTGTCTGTGAGCTGATGCACAATACCCTGGAACAATCTGTTCGACATTGATAAAACCTCCATCTATCTTTTTTCTCCGGAGAAAACCTCCCTGCCGCACTCTGCTTTAAGCCGAAACGGCAATGCAAATTTCCCCGTCTGCACTTTTATACAATTTCACAAATCATATATTATGTATTTTACACAATCTTTTAAGATTTTGCAAGCTAAAAATTGATATTTTAAAAATTTAGTTTGCATTTTTCACAAAAAAAGTTTTTCATTTTGTAAAATCGGTTAGATTAAGGCTTTAAAGCACTCTGTTTTGTCATTTTTTGCATTGTTGAAAATGACTATGCGTAAAATTCCGAAGCAGTCGGCGCAATGCGGTTTGATGACAAACTCTTTCGATGTGTCGAGTATTTCGGGTCGAAAAGAATATTTGAACTATCTGCCGGCATTGCATTTGGAGCAGACGCTGTACCCGTTATTGAGATACGAGGAAAGCTCAGAGGCGGAAATCTCTTTTTTATTTTCCGAGGACGTCCTCATAGCGTATGAGCATGACGGAGAGTGAATTTTTTTGGTATTCACGTTTACTGTATATGTGCCTTCGGAGGGCTGTGCGTCACCGGAGCTTTTTTGTGAATTTACGCCGACTGAAGTCGAGGCCGAAGTCTGCCCTGCGGCAGAGGATGCCGCCGCACTCTCTGTTTCGGCGTTTGCAGCCGTATCGGACTCACCTTCGGCTTTTGCTTCCTTGGTCACAAGATAAAAGCCGTCTTTTTCGCCTGCGTTTTTCGTTGAATTTTCATAGGACACAAAATCTCCGTATTTCTTCAGCATAATATGGTCTTTATACTGCAGCACAAGTGACATCGCGGAAAACACCGTACACAAAACGGCGCATACGGTAATTACGGCTGTCATAATTTTAAAGCCGTGTTTTGCGTTTTTCCCTTCGTTCTTCATACTCATTCCCCCGATACATTATGGGAAAATAATAACATTACGGAACAGAAAATAAAGCGTTTGTGCCGAATCAGCACAAGTTATCTTTTAATTCCGTCGGCAATGTATTTAAACACCGGAGCGCAGTCTAAGGCACCGCCCGCTCCGTTTTCTTTAAAGACTGTGATGACATAGCGCGGCGAAGCATACGGAAAAAATCCGCAAAACCACGAGTGCGTCACTTCATTCCCGTTCTCGTCAAACCAGCCGCTTTGCGCCGTTGCCGTTTTGCCTGCGGCGTCAAAATACTCGGTTTCCGCCCTTTTTCCGCTGCCGGACACAACGGTTTCGCGTAAAAGCTCGGTAACTGTTTTTGCCGTATCATCGCTCATTACACGCCTCGGAACGGGCAGCTCCGCCCTTTTGATTTCCTTTCCGGTCTCATCCGTTACGGCTTTCATAAGAGAGGGCGCGCGATACACTCCGTTATTTGCCACAGCCGCATACACGGCGGACATTTGCAGCGGCGAAGCAAGCAATTTACCCTGACCGAATGCGAGGTTGCACAAATCCGCCTCAGAAATCAAGCTGTCGGCGGACGGCATAATACCGGACTTTGTCTCCCAACCGTCCGCAAGCTCGATTTTTTGACCGAGCCCGAGATTTTCACCCATGGCGCAAATGTTTTCTTTGCCGGTTTTAAGCGCAAGACTTATAAAATACGGATTGCATGACTCCGCCATAGCCGAATACATATTCATATTGCCGTGCCCCGTCTTTTTAAAACAGCCGAACGATATTTCTCCGTTCAAGTCGTATTTACCGTTGCAGACGATGCTGTAACTTGTAGGAATTCCGTTCTCCAAGGCGGCACAGGCGACAACCGCTTTAAAAACCGAGCCTACTGAGTACGGAGTTATCGCTCTGTTAAGAAACGGAGAAGATGAGTCGTTTAGGCTTTTTTCGGGCGCATTTCGGTCAAACGACGGTGTGCTCGCCATTGCCCTTATTTCGGAGGTGGCGCTGTCGAGAACAACGACCGCACCGCTGTCGATGTCAAATTTTTCGAGAGCCGATTCACACAGCTTTTGTATATCTCTGTCAACTGTGAGCTCCACTCCGCCGGCCGACATATACCCATCCTTTAAAAATGTAATCTCCGCACCCTCAAGCAATTTTCCCGAAGCCGCCGCGCCACACCTTGCCTTCAGAGTTCCCGAATACGACAAAAGTATATCGTTGTAGCACTTTTCAATTCCCAAAACGCCGTTTCCGTCGCCGTCGATATATCCGGTTATGTGCGGCGCAAGGCTGTTTTCACCGTATCGCACCACCGTTTTTGCCGTCTTTATGTTTTTTTCGTCAAAAACGGCATTTGACGCACAAACCGCTATTTTCCCCTGAGACAAAGTCGAATAAACAGAAGGTATTTCGCTTTCGGGGACAATGACCCGGATAGAGGACAGTGACTCCTCACACGGCTTTATCGCCGCCTTTAAAACGGTATCGCAATTGACAAGCGGACGCATTTTACAGTCGTAAATGTTCCCCCTTGACGAAGCCACCGTCACGCCGACGGTATTTTTTGACGCGGCGACATCCGACACGTTACCGCCGCAAAGCTCCGCCATTTTTACAAAAAGCACACCGAACGACAGACACAACAAAAAGAAAAGGGCACAAACTCGCTTGTTCATAATTCACCTCAAAAAACAAAAAAAACGCTCCCGTTTTATTATTGAACGGAAGCGTGTGTTTTATTTTATATTTTGTTTTCTGAGGATCGTTCCGGGAACAAATTTTAAATCGGAGCGTATTTTGAATTTCATCATGGCTCTCGGCGTGCTGTCTATTGGTTCGCCGTTTTCGTCAAAAAGCTCCGTCACGACAAAGCTCTGCGGCTTTTTCCCCGGCTCGAGGCTTTCGAGAGTGTCGCCCTTAAAGAATTTATTTCGCTGTTCGCAGTAAATAAAGCCGTCGCGGCAATCCTCGAC
>ENA-OPDB01000080-OPDB01000080.1-human-gut-metagenome-genome-assembly--contig:-NODE-80-length-12125-cov-1.592046_pt1 | contig 12125 bp, 6 predicted proteins | sample MGYA00241573_ERZ501497 | MGnify/ENA primary metagenome ERZ501497 (study PRJEB25962, sample SAMEA2042584) | human gut metagenome | biome: human gut; feature: human-associated habitat; material: faeces... | reverse complement strand
GAATCTCAGGGTTCCTTGTTTCTTGTCGTTGTTTAATTTTCAAGGTCCATTGTGCTTCCGGCGTTTTCGGTTTTGCCCTCTCGCCTTAGCGCTCCGATATAATATCAAAATGAGCGACAAAAGTCAACACTTATTTTCAAAAAAATCGCATCTTTTTACGCCTTCTTGAAACGCTGCCGGGTGTTTTTTGCAGTGTAACCAAAATGCCGAAGCGCATATTCAAATTTTAGTTGAATTTGGCTTCGGCACTTTTTTCACTGTATTTTTAGGCCTTATCTGTCACTCAGCGGAAGATAAATATTGTCTTTTGACACACTTTTATAAGCAGGTCTTATAATTTTATCGGTATTTATAAGCTCCTCTATCCTGTGAGCCGACCAACCGGTAATTCGCGCTATTGCGAAGATGGGTGTAAACAGCTCCACGGGAATATCAAGCATACTGTATACAAAGCCGCTGTAAAAATCCACATTTACGCTGACACCTTTATAAATCTTGCGTTTCTCGCTTATTATTTCCTTGCCGAGCCTTTCAACCGTATTATAAAGAGCAAAATCGCCGCTTCTGCCTTTTTCGTCGGCAAGCTCCTTAGTGAAACTCTTAAACACCTCGGCGCGCGGGTCCGAAACGGAATAAACCGCGTGCCCCATACCGTATATAAGACCCTTCTTGTCAAATTCCTCTTTATTGAGAAGTCTGTTAAGATAGGCACGTACTTCATCCTCATCCGACGTGTCTCGGACGTTCTTTTTGAGGTCCTCCATCATACGGACAACTTTTATATTGGCACCGCCGTGCTTAGGGCCCTTAAGCGAGCACAGAGCAGCCGCCATAACAGAATAAGTGTCGGAGCCTGAGGAGGTGACGACATGAGTAGTAAAGGACGAGTTATTGCCGCCACCGTGCTCCATATGGAGAATCAGCGCAGTATCAAGAACAAGAGCTTCAAGCGGAGTGTAGCTCTTGTCGGGTCTCAGCATACGCAATATATTCTCTGCGGTAGACAGCTTCGGGTCGGGGCGATGAATATAAAGACTGTCATTACAAAGATAGTGATTGTAGGCATGATAAGCATATACCGATAACATAGGAAACAAGCTTATAAGGCTCAGACACTGCCTTAACACATTATCGAGTGAAATATCAGACGCATTGCTGTCATAAGCCGCAAGAGTCAGAACACTCTTGGTCAAAGAATTCATAATATCCTTACTCGGAGCCTTCATAATAACGTCACGTGTGAAGTTTGTGGGCAAAGTTCTGAGTGACGACAAAATCGAAATAAACTCCTTCAGTTCGTCCTCGGTCGGGAGCTTGCCAAACAAAACAAGATATGATGCCTCCTCAAAGGCGAAGCGGTTGCCGTTTCTGCCTTTTATGAGATCCACAACATTTATGCCGCGGTAATAAAGTTCACCCGGGCACGGGATTCTTCCGTCGGGCGTATCCTCAAAGGATTTGATTTTAGATATTGAAGTAAGTCCGGCCAAAACGCCGTTTCCGTTTTTATCGCGAAGTCCGCGTTTTACGCCGTATTCATCATAAAGCACCGGGTCTATATAACCCGTTTCTCTGCAAATATCTGCATATTTTTCGGTATACTTCAGAATATCGTTCTTTTTGTATTTCATTTTCTCTCCTCATTTCCGGCGGTAAGCTGAAATCAGTGCCGGTATTATACCTGATTTTTACATTTATATGTAAAGTATTTCTATCTAATATTTTATATTATACCAATTTAATTAACACCTGTCAATTAACATAAAATTAAGAATTTATTAACAAAAAAATCCCCGAATGCGACAGAATGGCATTCGGGGAAGCTTTTTGCGGTTTTATCAGTCGAGGAAATCCTTGAGCTTTTTGCTGCGGCTCGGGTGGCGGAGCTTACGGAGAGCCTTTGCCTCTATCTGACGAATACGCTCTCTTGTTACATTAAATTCCTTGCCGACTTCCTCAAGTGTTCTCGGATGTCCGTCCTCAAGTCCGAAACGAAGCGAAAGCACCTTTTCTTCACGTGCGGTAAGTGTTTTGAGAACCTCACCGAGCTGTTCTTTTAAAAGCAGCATGGACGCAGCGTCTGCCGGTGCCAGAGCGTCGTCATCCGGAATGAAGTCTCCGAGGTGGCTGTCTTCCTCCTCGCCTATCGGGGTTTCAAGAGAAACGGGCTCCTGTGCGACTCTGAGGATTTCACGCACCTTCTCCACAGGCATCTGAAGCTCATCTGCTATTTCTTCTGCCGTCGGGTCTCTGCCGTTCTTATGGAGAAGCTGGCTGTTTGTCTTTTTAACTTTGTTGATTGTCTCAACCATATGAACGGGAATTCTTATGGTTCTTGCCTGATCGGCTATCGCTCTTGTTATAGCCTGACGAATCCACCATGTGGCATAGGTGGAGAACTTAAAGCCCTTAGTGTAGTCGAATTTATCAACCGCCTTTATAAGGCCAAGGTTGCCCTCCTGAATCAAATCAAGGAACTGCATACCTCTGCCGACATAACGTTTGGCAATGCTGACTACAAGACGAAGGTTTGCTTCGGCAAGACGCTGTTTAGCCTGCTGATCCCCGTCGGCTATACGCATTGCGAGCACCTGCTCCTCCTCAGCGGTAAGAAGCGGAACACGTCCTATTTCCTTAAGATACACCTTGACCGGATCATCCATGGCAAGATTATGCGTATCGGCACTTGCTGCCGCAGCGGCATCTTGACTCTTAGGCAATTCGGTATCGAAATTAAGATTGTCCAATTCGACGTCGCCGAAATCATCAATGATTTCTATATTCATGCTTTCGATGGTTTCATAGAGCTTATCAAGCTCTTCCATATCGAAATCTTCCTCAACTATCGCGGCGTCAATTTCCTGCGTAGTGAGCTTGCCGGTCGACTTACCCTTTTCAAGCAATGCTTTTACGGAGTTTTTCTTTTCGCCCGCTGCCGCGGCAGTGGTGTGGTTTGTGTTGTTGTCCATATTTTTCCCTCACACATCTATGTATTTTTTTATTTAAACAGCTTCATAAAGTCCTCATCGGACATTTCAGACGGTTTCACATCGATATGTCTGTTCTTTTCTTTCTTGAGAACGTTTATACAATCCTCACATTCCCTGACAGAATTGGAAATATCGGTTGAAACAGTTTCTATTCGCGCAATAACGCTTATCTCCTCCGGAGTAAACTCCGATGAAAAAAAAGACAACCCTACCGGTCTTCCGTCTTTAATTCGCTCCGATATTGCCGAAAAAACACGTCGGTTGAAATCGGTAACGAAAAGCTCCGGAGTCAGTTTGCTTTCAAGCTTTCGGTAAAGCTCCGGGTCGGACATAAACGACGCTATGAGTATCTCCTCTGCTTTTGCTGCCCGAAGAGCCTTTGTGCGCTGTGTGTTGACCTTATTTATCTTATCGCCTTGATTTATAACCGAATCACGCACTTCGCGATAAAATTCGTTTTTTTGTTTTTTAGCGCGTTTTTCACGTTCGATTTTAACCTGTGCAGCCACCGCGTCTTTATTCACCGAAAATTCCTCCGAAAGCCTCGAAATATATATATCAAGCTCAACCGGACTGTTAAGCGACGCCAAAACAGCTGCCGCTGCTTTTAAATAATCGCTTCTGCCGGCAGGAGACGATATATCATATTTTGAACGTTCGGAAAGAAGCGAAAACTCAACGTCGTTCGCTGCAGAATCAAGGCAACGCTTGAAGCCTTCGGCACCGAATTTTTGTATTATTTCGTCGGGGTCCTTGCCGCCGGTCATATGTATTATACGAACCTTGAGAGTTGTCTTGCCGAGTATGTTTATCGCTTTTCTTGTTGCCTTTTGGCCTGCCTCATCGGAATCGTAACAGATAAAAATTTCGCCCGCATAATGGGAAAGCAGATGTGCCTGCTCTTCCGTAAGAGCTGTGCCGAGACCCGCTACGGCATTTGTAAAACCTGCTTGGTGCAGTGAAATAACATCAAGATTACCCTCGCACAGAATTATCGAATCGCTCTTGGACTTTTTTGCAAAATTAAGGGCAAAAAGATTGCTGCCCTTTTTATAAACAAGCGTGTCGCTTGTATTTACATACTTACGGTCGCTGTCCGCATCGTGAATACGTCTTCCGCTGAAGGCAATAACATTGCCGCGCAAATCAATAACCGGAAACATAGCCCTGTTTTTAAAGGCGTCATAATAATATCTTTTTCCGTTTTTTACCGTTGACCTCAGAATATTCGCCTCATACAGAAGCTGCTGACTGTAACCCTTTGACACAAGATAATTTTCAAGATCGTGCCAAGAATCAGGAGCGTATCCGAGCCCGAAACGACGTATTGTATCATCGGTAAGACCACGCGAATAAAAGTACTCAAGGCCCTGCCTGCCCTCCGGCGAATAGAGTTTCGCATGGAAAAATCTTGCCGCCTCGCGGTTGGCACCGTACATCTCGGTCCTTTTTTTGCTGAGTCCCGAATCATATCCGTCCTGCGGCATGGAAACACCGTGTCTGTCGGCAAGAAGCTTAACAGCCTCCATATAATCGAGATTTTCAATATTTCGTATAAAGGTTATAACGTCTCCGCCGTTGCCGCACCCGAAGCAATAATACGACTGCGTTTCGGGATAGACGGTAAACGACGGTGTTTTTTCGTTGTGAAACGGACAAAGTCCCGTCAATATTTTGCCCTTTCGTTTAAGCGAAACATACGATGAAACGGTAGATTCAATATCGGCGCGGCGGCGAAGATCATCAAGAAATTCATCGCTTAAAGCCATATAATATCACCCCTCTCAAAGATTGTCCCACCCAATCCAGGACTTAGGAATAAACAAATTATTATACACGTGAAGAACATAGCTGTCGGACATTCCGGCAACATAATCGCAAGCGGCTCTTTCGGCACCCTCGCTTAAATATATCGACTCATATTCGGTAGGCATAGAAAGAGGATGATGGGCAAAATAGTCAAACAGCGTTTTTATAAGTGCCTCGGCTTTTTTCTCCTCACCCTTACACACCGGATTTGTATAGACGTTACGAAACATAAAATCACACAGCTCCGAAAACGGCTCTATTTCATTTTTACCGAGGACTATATCGTCACCGCTGTTGTTGATTACCGACATAACAAGCGTATTTATTCTGTCTGACTTACTCTTGCCGAGAGCTTCTCTTATATCATTCGGAATACTGTCCTCAGACAGCACGCCCGCGACAATCGCATCATCAATATCATGATTTATGTACGCTATCTTATCGGACAATTTTACTATTCTGCCCTCAAGAGTATCGGCTTCTTTACCGGTAGTATGGCAAACTATACCGTCGCGTACCTCATAAGTAAGATTGAGCCCTTGTCCGTGCTTTTCAAGCTTGTCCACAACGCGAAGACTCTGTTCATAGTGCTTAAAGCCTAACGAGCAAACATCGTTTAACGCCCTCTCGCCTGCATGGCCGAAAGGTGTATGACCGAGGTCGTGGCCGAGTGCCACCGCCTCCGTGAGGTCCTCATTGAGTCTCAACGCACGGGCTATTGTGCGTGCAATCTGTGCAACCTCAAGGGTATGGGTAAGTCTTGTGCGGTAGTGGTCACCCGCCGGAGACAAAAAGACCTGAGTTTTATGCTTCAATCTGCGAAACGCGTTGGAATGTACTATCCTGTCACGGTCACGCTGAAAAGAAGTCCTTATGGGACATTCGTCTTCATCTCTTTGCCTGCCCCTGCTGTTTTCGGAAAGGCAAGCTCTTTCGGACAGTGTTTCACGTTCGATTTTCATCGTGGTTTCGCGTATTACGTCAGACATAACATCACCTCTGTTCTCTGTTCAATTATATATACTCGAAAATTTACTTTTTCCCTCTTTTTATTTCAAAATTTCCGTTTCGGCATATTTCTCGCCGATTTTTTCGGCAAAAAACCTGCCGTTTGAAGTGTCGACTATCAAATTCTTTATATTATCGCTTTTTTCGCACGGAATACTGAATTTAACCTTTACGTTGTCGGCAAAATCCGCAGAAATCACCGTTCCCCCGTTTTCCGGAATAAGCGACGCAAGCTTACCGTAATAATTGTAATCCGACAATACACAGAGCTCGTCGCACTTTGCCATAGTGACAATCACACCGGAATCAAGAGCTATTTTTGCGGTATGCGAATACGCTCTGACGAGTCCTCCACCTCCCAAAAGTATGCCGCCGAAGTACCTTGTTGCGACAACGCAGACATCTTTGACGTCGCTTTTTTCGAGAACGTCCAATACGGGTACGCCTGCCGTTCCCTGCGGCTCGCCGTCATCCGAATATTTTTTTATATTGCCATCGCGCAATATGTATGCATAAACGTTGTGCTTTGCATCCCAATGCTTCTGCTTTATTTCGGATATAAAGCAGTTTGCCTCCTCCACCGTTTGAACGGGACAAACATAGCCTATAAAACGTGACCTCTTTTCGGTAAATTCATCATGGGCTCTTTTTTTGACCGTTTTATAGCTCGGCATATCTTTCACCGCTCTCCTTATAAAAATCAAGAAGCGGTACCAAAGTACCGCTTCCCTAAATTACTTATCAAGATTGTATCTCTTCTTGAATCTGTCAACACGTCCGCCGGTATCAACCAGTTTCTGCTTACCGGTGAAAAACGGATGGCATTTAGAACAAATATCAACGCGGATATTTTCTTTAGTAGAACGAGTTTTGTACTCGGCGCCGCAAGCACATTTTACGGTCGTCTCTTTGTACTCGGGATGTATGCCTTCTTTCATTATCTGTCACCTCTTTCGGGAATACATATTAAGTTACATTTTAACAGCGATAGAGATTCTATCACACTTAGCTTTAAAAAGCAAGCGTTTTTTCAAATTTTATATATCCAAAACCACAGTTTTATTAAGTCGGAGTGAAAAGATAAGCGTTTCCTTGACTGGCTGTGAAAAAATCTCCTCTGCGGCACGCTTATAAATCGAAAGCTGCCCGGAATATCTGCGCTTTAGCTCTTCCTCATCTTTCACGTTATCGGTCTTGTAATCAACAACAATCGTCTCTCCGTTTTCAAAGAAAGCGCAGTCGATAACGCCTTGGACAACTGCCTTTTCGGACAAGAACTCTTTAGGTACATCGCTGTTTAATTCGCCGAGCGGAACGGCAATTGTAAATTTTTGCTCTCTGTATATCTTATCTGCATTCTTGATTCGCTTGAACAAATTGCTTTCAAAAAATCGCTCAAGCATTTTTTTGTCTGCTGCCGCCGCCTCGACTTCCGTCAATTTACCGAGAGAAACAAGCCTTTTTGTTTCTTTTTCCACGGACTGTGCACCCATATCCAAATCACACACTTCGAGAAAATGGTGTGCTGCCGTTCCGCGCATCGCAGGAGTCATATCATTTTTACACAGAAAGTCAGGCTTGGCTGTAAAATACCAATCAAGACTGCGCGAGCTGTTTTCGACTGAAGACGCAGACATTTTTGCGGCATATCCGGAAAGACGAGAATATCCGTATACGTATGAAGTCCGTTTTTCAATATCCCTGAGCAAATTTTCATCAGGCGCGACCGCATCTTCGTCATCGGTGATATACTCTCCGGTTGATACCGAAGTGACATACTCAACATTAAGCGAAAAATTCGGATTATAGGTATAACGTTCGGAGACTGGCGCAAACTCTCTGAGCAGCTTTGCATCTTTGTGCCACATAAGGCTCAAAATTAAGATTTCAAGATAAGACCCGGCTTTTTTTATGAGTACGGGCGACGGCGTTTTGTCACCGCAAAGGGAGGACCCGCATTTTTTTACGAGGCTTTCCGGATTTTCGGAGGAACCGACCATTATGAGCCGTTCCCTCGCTCTTGTCATTGCAACATATAAAACTCGCAGTTCCTCTGCCCGCTCGCTGTCTCGTATCGAAAGACGACAGGCGCGATGTTGAAGAGTTTCAAACACTCTGCCTGTTTCGGCAACAATTCGTTTCATACCCGCTCCGAGAATTGCGGCAGGGGCGATGATCAGCGAATCCGTCAGAGAACTGGTATTCATTTTCTTTCCGCAGCCTGCGATAATGACAACGGGAAATTCAAGGCCCTTGCTCGCATGGATAGTCATAATTCTTACAACATCGGCATATTCCGAAACGCCCGTGGAAGAGTCAATGCTGCTCTTGCTGTCTCTTGTACGGGTTAAATAACGAACAAAGCCCGAAAGCCCCAAATCGGAATTACTCTCATACTTTTCGGCATATTGCAGCAGCAGCAATAAATTCAAACGTCTCGTATCGCCGTCAGGCATTGACATAACTATTGACGGATATGCCGTTCTCTCATATATAGAGCGCAAGAGGTCGCTGACTGAGCAGGTGGTACTCATCTCTCTGTATTCAGTGAGACTCTTTATAAAATCACGGCACTTTTCAAGGCCGCTATTTGAAACGGCGTTGAACAAATAGCCGCTTCTTTTTTGTGTTCTGATAACAGCAAGATCGTCGGGAGTAAAGCCGTACAGCGGCGATACCAGAACCGAGAGAAGCGGAATATCCTGTAACGGGTTATCAATAATTTCAAGAAACGACAGCATCACGTTTATTTCGGTGTTTTGGAAAAAGCCGCCTTTTTTCTGATAATACACGGGGATATTTTTCTTTGTAAGCGCATCAAAATAATCGTCCGCCTCGTTCAATCCCCTCATAAGTATACAAATGTCCTTATACATTACCGGTCTGTACCCGGATTTTGTTTTTACAGGCATTTTTTCCGCAACCAGCTTATTTATAATATCGGCTATGTGTGACGCCTCGGGAAGATATTCACAGTCGATTTTTGATTTATCGACTATATGCAGTTCGGCGCATGGAAAGGCAGATTTTTCATAATCGGCACCCGCCTTCAGCGACTCGGAGTCATCGTAATTTATGCCGCAGCTGTCTTCGCTCATTACTCTCGAGAACACATAGTTGATGTATTCTGTAACCTCTTTGCGACTTCGGAAGTTTTCGTCAAGATTTATTTTGGCAGGATAATTCTTGCCGTTGAAGTCGGGAAGGTGCTTGCGTTTTTGCAAAAATATTTCCGGCATGGCAAGTCTGAAGCCATATATGCTCTGCTTAACATCACCGACAATGAAAAGATTTTCTTCGTTATCGGATATTGCTCTGAAAAGCATATCCTGCGCCTTATTTGTATCCTGATACTCATCTATGAGTATTTCGGTATACTTATGCGAAAGTTCTTTTGCCAGCTCCGTTCTGTCAACTGTGTCATCATCGTTTCTGCTTACGAGCAAAGCAAGTGCCATATGAGAAATATCGGAAAAGTCATACGCATTTTGTTTTTCCTTAAGCTCTGAATAATGCCTTGAAAACAGCATAACCGCTGAAAACAGTTTAATAATTACAGCTCTGAGTGCTGCCGTATCCTCACAAAATTCATCCTCTGTGACACAAACCTCCTTTTGGAGAGATGCGTATATTTCTTTGCAATTATCCCTGAGCGACTTAACTCGTTCCTTTAAAGGCGAGCCGGAAAAGTCTCTCGGCGCAGTACCGAGCCTTTCCGGCTTGAACCCGTCGATAAGCGTTTTAACGCGGTTCCAATCGCCGCGACGTGCCGCATCATACGTCGCTTTATAATACATACTGTCAGAGTAAACAGCCGGTAAATAGCTTGCCTCAAGTCTCGGCTCTTCGCGGAGCATAATCGCACATTTACCGAGTGTTTCGCCGCAATAACGCAGCTGCTCGATTACATCCTTTAATATTTTCTGCCCCCACGGCGTCTGCTGCGGCAAGAGTGACGGATTATAAAGCCTTACTACGCTGTTAATCCATTTTTTCGGAAAAGCGTATGCACAGGCGTTTTCATAGAGCTTATATATAACCTCGGATAGCTTATTGTCGGTTCTGCCGCTTATCAACAGCTCCGTAAGCGATTTAAACTCCTTTGAGCCTTCTTCGTAAAGCTCCTCCAGGGTTTTGTCGGCAGCCTCTTTTATTAAAAGTTTTTTTTCGTTATCATCGAGTGTGCGAAAATCCGGAGTAATGCCGACGGAATCGTAATTTGCTCTTACAAGCTTTGAGCAAAACGAATCTATTGTGCAAATGTCGCTTGCAGGCAGCATCATACGCTGCCTCGCAAGATAGCGATTGCCGGGGTCGGACTGTAAAAGCTCGGTAAGGCGCGCATTTATACGTTCCTTCATTTCGGCTGCTGCGGCCTTGGTGAAGGTAACGACAAGCAAGCTGTCAGCCGGACAAGGATTTTTTTCGTCGCATATCCGTTCGATAACACGCTCAAGCACCGCCGTTTTACCCGAGCCTGCCGCCGCCGAAACTAAAACCGAGCCGTCGCGAGACTCAATTGCTTTTACTTGAGCCTTGTTCCATTGTATCTTTTTTTCAGCCAACGTCGTCACCCTCCTTATTCAGTGCTTTTTTCGCATCTTTAAGCGACATTTTTTTTATTTTTCTGACGGGAGCGCCCTGCTCAAATCCGCAAACGGCATAATAATCGCAATAGGCGCACACATCGCGTTCTTTTGTTTTCTCGCACGGGAGAACCTCAACATTTCCCGCCTTCAGAGAATTTGCCATTTCGCGCAAAATTCCGTCTATCTCTGTTTTAAGCCTTCCAAGCTCCGCAGCGGTCAACAAATCGCCCTTAAAGCCGCCGCTCTTTTTATCGTAAGTTACATTTATAAAACGACCGCTGACATCTCTGTCCATGCCCTCTATGACATCCTTATCGTTTACGACTATGCCGCTGAGTCTTGAATTTTTGATTTTTTGCTCAAGCACTTCTTCGCTTGTTGCTTTTCTGCCGAGAGCATCTGTGCCTTTTTTTGCGGGCATATACAACACTCCGCTCGGGAAAACATCGCCGTACTTTTCCTCTCCGTTTTCTCCGATGGCAAACAGATATATCAGCATTTGCATATTAAGACCCGAAAGCACGTCGGACAAGACAAAATCCTTTCCTCCGGACTTGTAATCTATGACACGCAAATATGTCTTGCCGTTTTTTCTCATTGTGTCCACTCTGTCCACAGAGCCTCTGATTTTCAGAAAGCCTCCGTCGGGAAGCGGTACGGCATAAGGCGGAATTTCGCCGTCCTCATCTATTTTCACCTCAAATCCCGTGGGTGTGAAATCAGACACCTTGAGCTCTTCGGTAATTCGTTTAACGACTTCAAAAAGCGAGTCCGAAAGGCGGTTATAAAGATATAAAAATCTCTTTTCCTTATTTTCTTTTCCACCCATTGTCTCGTTGAGATATTCCGATAGTAAATTTTTAACTATCCTTTTAATGTCATTGTCTGAGAGCTTAATGAGCTGCGGCTTCGGATATAAGGATAAGACGTGTTCGAGCACAAAATGAATAACCGTACCGCTCTGCGCAGGGTCAAGCTCGGCAGTTTTTCTCGGCTTTGCGTTTAAACCGAATTTACAAAAATATTCAAACGGGCATTTATAATACGTTTCTACACGAGACGCGGAAACATACATACTCTTGCCGAATAGGGAAATTGCATTTTTCGAATCTCGGATTTTCATTTTATCTCCCGAGGCAATCCTGTCGAGAGACCTTATCCGGGAAGAATACTCGTTTTTTTCGTCGAAATATTTTTTCAGCGTTACAACAAGTTCAGTATTTTCACAATAGCCGGTTGCAAGCACTTTAAACGCCGAGGCGTCGCTCTCTATGGAATACAGCGGCTCCGAAAGTGCCGTATCAAGCTTAGGTACTGTCGGAAAAGCTGTGACAATATTGTTTACTATTTCGGACGGGCGCATAGAAGTACCGTCAAAATTCGAAAGCGAATAGGTTACGTAAAGCTTTTCCGACGGCGAAGTTACGGCACGATAAGCCGTAAGCTTCTCATCAACAGCTTTATATTCGGCGGTTTCGGCAAGCTTCACGCCCAAAGCCCCAATCACCTTACGCTCGCTGTCGCTTAAAAGTCCCTCGGTTGAAGGGTCAAGCGGAAAAACTCCGCTGTCGGCACCGATAACAAATGCCACCTTACAGTCGGAAACCCTGATTCTGTCCGCTGCGCCGACAGTTACGCTGTCAAGCTCCTGCGGCAGCGAGCCGAGTGTCACGGCAGACAGCAGTATATTAAAAAGCTCGCTGTACCGTTTTGCCGTTATAACCGTCTC
>ENA-OPDB01000075-OPDB01000075.1-human-gut-metagenome-genome-assembly--contig:-NODE-75-length-12702-cov-1.567803_pt1 | contig 12702 bp, 8 predicted proteins | sample MGYA00241573_ERZ501497 | MGnify/ENA primary metagenome ERZ501497 (study PRJEB25962, sample SAMEA2042584) | human gut metagenome | biome: human gut; feature: human-associated habitat; material: faeces... | reverse complement strand
TTTTTTCACATTTTGTCAGTATTCCGAACCCGTCAACAAGACCGTTATTGTTAAGCTTAGTAAAATTCATTTGTTTTCTCCGTTCTTCTCTTCCGTCTTTGCTTCGATAACATAATCGTCCTTTGTATCTTTAACAAACTTATTAAAGCTGTATGTGCCCCACATATCCATAACACCGTTGAAAACAAAGCAGATACCGATAAAGCGGAACGCAAACATAGCAGTTTCAAAAGGTCTTATCGCCATAATGAGTCCGAGCACAATCGCTACAACGGCGAAAAGCAGCGACAGCCACCACATCGGAAAATGATTGCGAGCAAGCATTACGGCACGTTGGATATTGATAAGTCCGTCAATTATGGCGACTATACCGAAAATGAACGGAATTACAGAGTAAACAACGTCTTGCTTAAACATAAGGAAAATGCCTATTGCGGCAATTATAATGCCGCTGACAAGAGTTATAGAAAACAGCGACGAAACAGAACGGCATGAAAAGAATTTAATTACGAGATAAATGCCCGCAAGAACAAAAAGACCGCCGAAAAGATAACATGCCACTTTAGCTATCTGCTCGGGAAAAATCATAAGAAGCATTCCCGTGACAAGATAAATTGCCGCCGAAGCAAAAAAGCTTGCCTTAAGGTTTTTAAAGAATTTTTCAAGTTGAGTCATATAAGCATCTCCTTTTAATATTTTAATGCCTTAGCATATTCGCGCGGAGTCACACCGTACTCTCGTTTAAAGCAATATATGAAATAACTCTCGGAGCAAAATGACAAATAGCAGCTTATCTCGCTGTAATCATATTTGCCATTGAGCAATGATTTTGAAAGTTCCAATTTTTGTCTCAAAATAAAACGGCTGATATTCTGACCCGTCGTTTTTTTAAACAACGCGGAAAGATAATCCGGTGACAAAGAGCACAAAGCCCGCCGAGCGTAAGCTTTTTTTCAAGATTTTCCTTGATATAGCTTATACACTTCCTCACAGGCGGCGGATAATCCTTGCCTATTGATGAATAGCGTACAAGATTTGTAAGCTCTATTGCCTTTTCCTGCAAAAACGGCGGTATACTCTCTGACGAAGTCATGGAATCGACGCGGCGTATCATTTTGTCACTCATCTCATATGCCTCGGATTCACAGAGCCCTCCTTCAATGGCATACCGTATAGCAAGGGTTATACAGCTTACCGCCCAATACTGCATTTGACGCAAGTTGTTTTCGGAAAGTTTGCCTATTACGAGCCCATTGCTAAAAAATTCGTCCATGGTATAGCTGAGACGCTCTGTGTCTCCCTGTTCGATACAGGTATAGAACAGTTTTTCCGCCTCATATGCAGTATGAGCTTTGCTTTCAAGTTCATTGTATATAGGATTTGCGTTTTTTTCGGGCAAAATCTCAATTTTTTCAAGACGAAATTTTTTCATATTGCTCCCCTTCCGTGATAAATAATTGTAACACTAAGACCTGCAATTTTCAACGGCATCTTTATATAAAAATAAGAATTTTATAAAGCAGAAAAAACGAAAGCGTGTCCAAAAAGACACGCTTTCATTTTTTACAAAATCAGTTTTCTTTACCGGTTTCATCGGACGAATTTTTCTTTTCATCCGAATCAACTTCCTTTTCCGCCTCTGAGGCTACATCCTTCGTAAGATATTTCTTTTCGTCGTTGAAATTATCTTCAAGGTCCTTTACCGCCTCGTCCGCGTTTTTATCATCAACGGCTGACGGCTTGTCTTTTTTGACAGTCTCGGTTTTATTTTCAGCTTTCTCACTCTTTTGCTCATAAGGGGGAAGAGTTCCGCCCTCCATAAGAATTTTAAACTGCTCGGCGTCTATCTTCTCTCTCTCGACAAGAGCCTTTGCAACGGCGTGAAGCTTATCAATGTGCTCGTTTAAGATTGACTCTGTACGGTCGTAAGCCTTGAGAATTATCTTCTCAACTTCCTCGTCTATCTCGCAGGCAACCGCCTCGGAATAATTGCGCATATGATTGTAATCTTTTCCGAGGAAAACCTCATCGTTTCCTGTACCGAAGGTTATCGGTCCGAGTTTTTCGCTCATACCGTACTTTGTTATCATCTTACGAGCCGTATCGGAGGCTCTTTCGATGTCGTTGGACGCACCTGTTGAAATATCGTTGAAAATTATCTTTTCGGCAACACGTCCGCCGAGGAGACCGACTATATCGTCAAGCATACGGGACTTCATAAGATGCATCTCGTCTTTTTCAGGCTGATACATGGTAAAGCCGCCTGCCATACCGCGCGGAACAATCGAAATATGCGTTACGGGATCCTTATGCTCAAGATAATACGAGGTAACGGCATGACCTGCCTCGTGATATGCGGTAATTTTCTTGTCGCGCTCTGTCATACGGTGCGACTTCTTTTCTGTTCCGACAAGGACTTTCATTGCAGCCTCTTCAATGTCGGGCATTGTAATAGCTTTCTTTTTGCGCCTTGCCGCCAAAAGGGCGGCCTCATTAAGCAAATTTTCAAGATCGGCACCCGTAAAACCGACAGTCTGCGATGCTATTGACCTCAAATCAACATCGGGTCCTAAGGGCTTACGCTTCGCGTGAACCTTCAAAATAGCCTCTCTGCCGTCAATATCCGGATACGAAACAGTTACCTGACGGTCAAAACGACCGGGTCTTAACAGCGCAGGGTCAAGTATATCGGGACGGTTTGTTGCCGCTATAACTATTACTCCCTGATTTTCACCGAAGCCGTCCATTTCAACAAGCAACTGGTTAAGGGTTTGCTCACGTTCATCGTGACCGCCGCCCATACCGGCACCTCTGTGACGTCCTACGGCATCAATTTCATCTATAAATATTATAGACGGAGAGTTCTTTTTAGCCTGATCAAAGAGGTCACGGACTCTTGACGCACCTACGCCGACATACATTTCAACGAAGTCCGAACCCGATATTGAGAAAAACGGAACACCCGCTTCACCGGCGACCGCTTTTGCGAGAAGAGTTTTACCTGTGCCTGGAGGTCCTACAAGGAGCACACCCTTCGGTATTCTTGCGCCGAGCGCGTTAAATGCCGACGGATTTTTAAGAAATTCAACTATCTCTTCGAGTTCCTCTTTTTCTTCATCGGCACCCGCTACATCATCAAAGGTTTTTTTCTGTTTGCCGTCATTGGCATCTTTAACCCTTGCTTTTCCGAAAGAGAGTGTACGGTTATTCTCGTTTTGGAATGACTGATTCATTTTGCGGAACATCAGCAACATAATGACAGTCAACACTATCATTATGACAACCGTAGGCAACAGGCTTACAAGCCACGAGCCAGAATTACCCGATTTATAGTCCATTTTAATCTGATTATCGGGATTTTGCTTATTATATTCAACAACGCTGTCGTGAATATCGTCAACAAACATCGAAACATTCGGCACGGTATATTTATAAGTAGTGTCGTCGTCCCCGAATAACTTGTACTCCAAGCTTCCGCTTGCAAGATTCAAGGTGTACTCTGACACCTCGTTATCTTCAAACAAATCAACTATTTCGTAATATTGTTTTTTATCTCTCTGCGTATCGCCCATTGTTGCGTAAATCGAAATACACAAAACAAATATAAGCGGAATTACGATATACGGAGCTATTGCTTTCCAGTCAATTTTTTTCAATTCACTAATCACTCCTCAGAGTTGTAATTTTGCACTATCGATTGTTACTTTTCGTAAACCTTAGGCTTTAATATGCCTACATACGGAAGATTTCTGTACTTTTCGTCATAGTCAAGGCCATAGCCTACAACAAAAGCATCCGGTATCACAGCGCCGCTGTAATCAGCCTTGAGGTCTACAAGACGTCGCTCCGGTTTATCAAGCAAGGTACAAATCTTAAAGCTTGCCGGATTGCGGCGAAGAAGAATATCTTTAAGGTAACTCAACGTTTTGCCGCTGTCAAGAATATCCTCAACTATAAGCAAATCTGCGCCCTCAACAACATTTGTGTCGAGGTCCTTGATTATTTTGACTACGCCGCTTGTTGAAGTACCCGAGCCATAGCTCGATACCGACATAAAGTCTATACAGCACGGAATATCTATGGCACGCATAAGGTCGCCCATAAATACCACCGAGCCCTTCAACACGCTGACCAAGAGTAATTTTCTGCCGCTGTCGCGGTAATCGTCGCTTATCTGCTTACCGAGCGACGTAACTATTTCCTTTAATTTTTCTTCGGACAAGAGAACACTCTCAATGTCATTCTTATAGTCTGCCTTCATTAATTCTCCCCCGTTAAACCTGTTATAATTATAAATCTTCTTGTACATTTATCGACGCGAAATTCAGATGATGTACCGAAGCCCTCAACCCAAACGGTTTTTTCTCCGCTGCTGACAACCGGTATACAAACTCTCTTCGGCTGCGGAATTTTCGCTTCGTTAAACAGCTTTTTAAGCGTCTTTGTATTCTTTCTGCGCGCAGAAGAGAATTTATCCCCTTCTTTTCTGCTTCGCACCGAAAGAACATTGCCTATTTTATCACAATCCACGGCATTATCCAATAGCACTTTGTTAAGATTTTGTAAATCTTTTTGAGTGAAAATCTGAATTTTAAGCTTACCGTACGGATATCCCACGATGCCGTCTTTCACATTGAACGTTACGGAAAAAGGTAAATACTCCTCTGTTTTTTCGGAAAGGACGAGTGAACCGTCATTGTGAGCGAGTATTATTTTTCCCGGCAAGGTTATGCTTTTAGCCGTACCCACCGTATTTTCGGCATCATATATGTGAACTGCGGATATATCTTTTTTAATATTTTCGCTTAAAAACTTCATTAAGATCCTGCGGCGCAATGCCTTGGGATAACCCGAAAGCTTCTCTTCGTCCAAGCCGAGCGAAGTTTTACATTCGGAGTATTTAAGCTCTGTGATTTCTTCTATCAGTTTTTCGTCATCCGTCGCATTTTCAGTAAGTCGGGAAAATGCCGAAAGAACGGACGGATTCATTTTTTGCAGAGTCGGAAAAACTACGTTTCTGATAACATTTCTCTTATATTCGTTTTGAAGATTTGTGCTGTCGGTAACAAAATCAAGAAAATTTTCTTTACAGTACAATTCAATATCGTCGCGCGAAGTCATAATGAGCGGTCTTATTATATTGCCGCGTATCGGCGGTATACCGCAAAGTCCCTTGCAGCCCGTTCCGCGTACAATGTTCAAAAGCACGGTTTCGGCACTGTCGTTAAGGTTATGTGCAGTTGCGATTTTTGCGTTTTCGCCTGCCGTATTTTTAAAGCACTCATACCTTTTTCGCCTGCCGCACTCCTCTTCGCTCTCGCCCGTCTTTTTACACTCAAGCGGTATGTCAAAGCGGAATACGGTCAATTTTATTCCCAGGCTTTTGCAAAAATCGGAACAAAATTTTTCATCTCGCAAAGCCTCTTCGCCGCGTATACCGTGGTTTACGTGAACAGCTTCGACTTCAAGCGAAAGCGAATCCCTGAGTGAAACAAGAGCATGTGTAAGACACACCGAATCCGCTCCGCCGGAAAGCCCCACAACGATTTTATCGCCGTAAGACAGCATATCATATTTTTGGGCTGCAAACAGTACATCACGGTTCATTTCTGTTATACTCCGCGGTCGTAAACAAAGTATACTGACCGTTCCAGTTAAGGTCTACGTCGGTAGTGCCGCCGTGACGGTTTTTGGCTATTATGACCTGCGCCTTATTCTCGTCTGCAACAACGCTTTCGCCCTTGTCCTCATCAAAATACGATTCACGGTACAAGAGTAAAATTATATCGGCATCCTGCTCTATTGAACCCGATTCACGAAGCTCCGACATAGTGGGCTTATGATCCTTGCCCTTGCCCGACGCCGACTGACGGTTAAGCTGTGAGCAGGTAACCACCGGTATTTTAAGGTCTTTTGCCATAAGCTTTAAGCTTCTTGTGATTTCAGCTACCTCTTGCGCACGGTTATCGGTACGCTTCGTTCCGGTCATAAGCTGAAGGTAGTCAATAACTACAAGGTCAACATCTTTAAGGCGGCGCACTCTTGCTTTCATTTCGGGAACGGTTATATTTGACGTATCGTCAAAATAGAGTTCCGCCTTTGAAAGCGCGTCGGAACACGTGGCAATTCTGACCCACTCTTCGGGAGAAATGTCGCCCGTTCTCATTTTTGAGCTTTCAATTCTCGCTTCGGTGGCAAGGATACGCTGAGCTAGCTGCTCTTTTGACATCTCAAGTGAAAAGAAAAGAACCTTTTTACGCGAAGTAACCGCGGCATTGCGTGCAATATTCAGCGCGAAGCTTGTTTTACCCATCGCAGGACGAGCTCCGATAAGAATAAGGTCGGACTTGTTAAGTCCTGTCATATATTTATCAAGCACGGAAAATCCCGTAGGAATACCCTTTCGGTCCTTGCCCTCGGGAGTTGAAAGCAATGTCACGTTGGGGATAACGTCATTTATCACTATATCGCCGAGCTTAGTCGGTCCGTCGGTTGTTTTGCCCTGACGAATGTTATATATGCGTTGCTCCGCCGAATCGAGTATGGTTTCGGCATTTTCCGATTGTTCCGAACACTGGTGAAGTACATCGTGCGAAACATTCATAAGCTCACGAAGAGTGAATTTTTCCTTAACTATTTTGGCATAGTTCATAACGTTTGCCGTTGACGGTACTGCCTGAGCAAGCTGTGCCAGGTAATTTTTGCCGTCGGCATCGTTATAAACTTCGTTCTTTTTGAGCTCCTCAAGGACTATCAACGGGTCTATCTTTGAGCCGAGAGCGTCAAGCGTTACAATAACCGAATAGATATCTCGGTGCTGCGGAATATAAAAATGCTCAGCCTTTAGTACCGTCATTACATCAGAAAGACATTGCGGGTCTATAAGCACGGAGCCCAAAACAGCCTGTTCCGATTCAAGCGAATACGGCTCTGTTAAATTGTCAAAAGTCAGGTTGTCCATTTATTTCACATCCGGTTATGTTTTATTCTCCGACTTCAACGTAAAGCTTTGCGGTAATTCCGTTGTAAAGCTTCACCTCTGCCGTATATGTGCCGAAATTTTTGATGTCAGCCATAGACATCTTGCGCTTGTCAACGGTAACGCCGAGCTGTTTGCCGACTGCATCTGCAGCTTCTTTAACCGTAACCGAGCCAAAAAGCTTGCCGTTTTCACCGGCCTTAGCCTTAAGTTTTACAGTCTTGCCATCGAGCTTTGCCTTTGCTTTATTTGCATTATCTATTTCGACCTCTATCTTATGCTGCTTGGAGGATTCGCTGTTGCGAAACTCCGTGAGAGTCTGAGCATTTGCCTCAACTGCAAGTCCCTTAGGAAAAAGAAAATTACGGGCATAACCATCGGACGCCTTGACTTTTTCGCCGGCTTTGCCGAGTCCCTTTACATCTTTTTTAAGAATGACCTCCATATTTATCAATCCTTTCTTTTATACGGCACCCGTTTTCGGAACCGAAATCATAAATTACTGTAATAATTATCAATGGCGGTTTTAAGCATATCTTTAATTTGACTCTCGGTAACATCCTTGAGTTGAACCGCCGCCATGGTCTGATGTCCTCCGCCACCGAGCGCCTCCATTATAAGCTGGACGTTTACCTTGCCCATGGAACGCGCCGATATATTTATGATATCATCAGTCTTAAATATAACAAATGACGCATCGACACCGCTTACAGAAAGAAGCTCATCCGCAGCTTGTGCGCAAACCACACGTATATCGTCAGATTCAATATCGGTAACCGAAATCGCACAAGCACGATACATTTCTGCATTCATAACAACCATACCGCGAAGCTTTCTTGACTCCATGGAATTTGCAAAAAATGATTTTACCGTTACGGTGTCCGCTCCACGGGAGCGAAGATATGCTGCCGCCTCGAAAGTACGTACCCCGGCTCTTAAAACAAATTCCTTTGTATCAAGCATAATACCCGACATTAAGGCCGTAGCGCAAACTGAGTCTGCAACAGGATGCTTGCTAATATACTGCAAAAGCTCCGTTACCATTTCACACGTTGAAGAAGCATGCGGCTCATGATAAAAAATAACAGCATTATTTATGTAATCGACTGTTTTCCTGTGGTGATCTATAACTATTACATTTTGAGCTTTTTCATATACATTTTTCGAGTCAACGAAATCCGCCTTGTGAGTGTCGACTACAATAAGTAAGGTCTTTTTGACCGTGAGACGTTCCCCCGTTAAAGGAGAAACGAAGCAATCATCGTCACTTTTTCCTATATAGTCAATAAGAGGTTGGGCAAGCGTTGTTTTTCTGTTTACCACTATTTTCGCGTCTTTACCGAGTGCCAAAGCTGCCTTGTACATACCGTATGCGGCACCAACGCTGTCAAGATCGGAGAATTTGTGACCCATTATAACTACATTAGACGCATTTCTTATAAGCTCCGACATAGCGGAAGCCACGACTCTTGTGCGAACCTTTGTACGCTTTTCAACGCCCTTTGAAACGCCTCCGAAGAACGTGTACTTATCGTTATCCTTTACGGCAACCTGATCGCCGCCGCGGCCGAGAGCCATATCGAGAGCCTGACGTGCGGCACCTTCGGCGTCACTTAAATTATCTCCCCTGCCGACGCCCGCGGAAAGCGTTATTCCGACAGTAGCACCGTTATAAGTATAGCTTCTGACGTTTTCAAGCACATTGAATTTTTTGGAAATCATCTTTTCAAGCTCGGATTCGGGTACTATTGCTATAAATCGCCCTGTTCCGAGTTTGCGGAAAACGCCGCTGAATTCAGAAAACCAGTTTTCGGTAAGTCTTTCAACAGCACTTGTTATTTCGGCATATTCGCTCTCTTTATACACTCTGTAAAACTCGTCTATGCTGTCAACAGCAACAAGAGCTACGGCCGGCTTTGACATACGATATTCTCTGACTATACTCTTAAGGTCGGTATCATCCACAAAGTAAAAAACCGTACAGGACTCTCCGGAAGAGTCAAGCGTTTCACTTATAACGGTGTAATCTCGACCGTCATAAGTCGCTGAAAATGTTTTTTTTGCGGCAAGCTCCGACAAAGCCTTACCGCCTATAAAAACGGATATATTGTCTTCTCTCGGCTGACGGTTTCTTATAACGTCAGCTTTAAAAAGGTCGTTAAACCAAAGAATTTTCCCGTTTGTCTTGCATATTACGGCAGGAAGAGGAAAATATTTTAACATATCCTTATCCGACAGCGACGCATTGAGTGAAATCACCGCATTTTTTATTATACGAAATTCGTTGTGCATTTTAAGGATTGCGGAAACCGCAAGCACAACGGAAAGAGCCGCCTCGCCTATGGCAAGAGGCAAAAGCACTCCTTTTGCCGCCGTCACAGCTGAAGCCGTAAACAGCGCAACAACCGCAAAAAATGTAATCGGATAGGTTTTTACAAGATGACTTATTTTGAATTTCATTTTTACTCCCTTTGGCACTGCGGCGTAAAATCAAAGCTTTAACTACTAAAGCCCGACGAACCGCGGCACTCTGTAAAAAGCAAATAAAAAACAGTTATATTTCCATTATAACGGGAAGTATCATGGGACTGCGCTTGGTCTCGTGGTACATAAGGTGAGAGACTTCGTCGCGAAGGCGATTTTTAACGGTAGTCCAATCGTGAACTCTCTCAAACATACAATCGGCTATAACGCTGTCGCAAAGCCGTCTCGCCTTATCAATAAGCTGCTCTGACTCGCGTACATAAACAAAGCCGCGTGATATAACTTCGGGTCCCGAAAGAACGTCTCCCGTTTCTTTATCTATTGTGGCGACAATAATTATAAGACCGTCCTCGGCGAGTCGCTTTCTGTCTCGCAGCACAACCGAGCCTACATCTCCGACGCCTGAGCCGTCAACAAAGACCATACCTGCCGGTACATCGCCTGAAATTCTTATTTTATCCTCCGTCAACTCAACCTCCTTACCGTTGTCGGCAATAAGGATGTTCTGAGGAGGTATTCCGACACTTTTCGCGAGTCCGGCATTTTTACGCAGATGCTTTTGCTCGCCGTGCACGGGGATAAAATACTTGGGTTTCGTAATGCTCATCATTATTTTGAGTTCTTCCTGGCAGGCGTGACCCGAAACATGAACATCATACATTTTTTCGTACACTACCTCTGCGCCCTGCTTTAAGAGCTCATCAACTACCTTGCCGACCATTTTTTCATTACCGGGAATAGGTGTTGCAGAGATTATTACATAATCATTGGGGCAGATAGCAACACGTCTGTGCTCGGAAAACGCCATTCTGTAAAGTGCCGACATCGGCTCGCCCTGGCTGCCCGTGGTTATAATAACAAGCTTATCCGCAGGATAGCGGTTAATACTGTCGATTCCTATAAGTATGCCATCGGGAATACGGATGTAACCCATCTCGGCTGCTATCGAAACAACGTTTTCAAGGCTTCTGCCGGAGAGAGCGACCTTTCTTCCGAGACTTTCGGCAACATCGATTATCTGTTGCACACGGTGAATGTTCGACGCAAAGGTTGCTACGATAAGACGCCTGCCGTTAGCCTTTCTGAACTGCGTTTCAAACGTCTCGCCGACCTTTCTCTCGCTCTCGGTAAAGCCGGGCTTTGCCGCGTTTGTGGAATCGGAAAGAAGTGCGAGCACGCCTTCCGTTCCGAGCTGAGATAAACGAGCTATATCAATAACTCCGCCGTCTATAGGAGTTGTATCAATTTTGAAATCGCCCGTCTGTATAACGGTTCCGGCGGGTGATTTTATAGCAAGGGCTACGGCGTCGGGAATTGAGTGGTTTACGTGTATCAGCTCAACGTCGAAACAGCCGAGCTTTATATGATCGCCCGGATTTGCAACATTAAGGCTGCACTGCTTTAAAATACCGTGCTCTTTAAGCTTGCCCTCGATAAGACCTATTGTAAGGCGCGTTCCGTATACGGGAATATTGACCTGCTTTAAAAGATACGCAAGCCCGCCTATATGGTCCTCGTGGCCGTGGGTTATGACTATACCGCGTATTTTGCTTGCATTCTCGGTTACATAGGTAAAGTCCGGTATTACAAGGTCTACACCGAGCATTTCCGTATCCGGAAATTCAAGTCCGCAGTCAACAAGCATCATATCGTTGCCGCACTCATAGAGCGTCATATTTTTGCCGACTTCATTGAGTCCGCCGAGAAACGCAATTTTAAGCGGCACATTATTCTTTTTGCCGCGGCGCTTACTCTGACCCTTTGAGTTACCGGGTGCTTTGGTTGTCTTGCGTTCGTTTTTCACAGGCCTTGAAGTACCGTTTTTCTGAACGGATTTTTGCTGTGTTTTTGAATTTTGATTTTTTGTTTTTTGCGGATTTTGTTTTTTCTGACCGGCGGAATTTTTCTTGCCGGAAGTTGGTTTTTTTGCTGTTTTGCGGTTCTCAAGACTGTTTTTTTCGGTAGAGAGAGCGTTTTGCTTCGAGTTTTTGGGTACAGTTACCTTTCCGCGGCTGACCTGCTTTTTAGGCTGATCCGACTGCGGAATAAGTCTCTCTGTTTTTTTCTTTAACATTAAATATCTCCTTAATAAAAAATAAATATATGTATCCTGCTTTTCAAAACGTACAAAAAGCAGGTAAAATCCTAATCAAGATACGGCACCACTCCACCGCATAATCATGGATTATAATATAATACTATTTTTTGCCTCGGATGTCAATTGAGAACAGAGCCTAAATCTCTCAGTTTATTTTCAATATCATCGCACAGCTCACACGACACCTCATAGTTCAGTGCCTCTGTGACTATCTCGATTGTTTTGCCGTTTTCAGACGGCTTCAGCATCACTCTGCCGCCGCTGCGATACATTACCGCCCCGTTATGAGACGGATAAACGGTGTCATTTGGGAAAGCTCTGCAAATATCCTCTGGAACGGAGGAAAAGCTGACGGTTTTGTGTTTTACAAAGAATTCAGGTATCTGTGAAAGCAGTTTTGGGAAAGAATATCCGGTCTCGCGCATTATACCGAGTATTTTTACCGCCATAAACAGCCCGTCACGCAAAAAAATCTGTTTTGATGAGAGATATTTGAGTTCATCGCGAACAGGCGTCTTCGCCTGCACGGGGTACCGCAAAACACGCTTTTCATATCCGTCTGCCATATCATTTATAGCTGCCGGAGCATCATACGGCACAGCAACATTATGACCACATTGAAACTCATACAGGCAGCACAACGAAAGCAGCTTATCCATATTGATCCACCCGCATTCACGGCAAAATGCAGAAACCTCCGTGCCGCCTCTTGTTATCTTAAACGTGATGTCATCGCCTTTACCGCAGCCGAGTGATAAAAGACAATCCTCCATAAGTAAAAGTATGTCCTTATTATCGCTCATTACATTGGCCGAAATACCCGAAAGCATATCTCCCGATTGTCTCAAAAGTTCTCGGCGATACATACTGCTCATGCTTGACATATCGGAGACGGCTCGCATATTCTGTGTCGAGCAACGGCGAAATTCACCGTTTTCTGCACGGTGCTCAAGTTCCTGCTCGAAATCGGGCGATAACGGCAATCCGCCGTTTCCGTAAAACGCCGAATGAATACCGTTCTTTTCCGAATAAATGTAAATTCCGCAGCCGAGAGAACAAAAAGAAGAGAAAAAAGCGACTTCTGACAAAAAGCATCTGCCGAAATCAAACACGTGCGAGCCCGAGGATATAAGTCCTGCCG
>ENA-OPDB01000071-OPDB01000071.1-human-gut-metagenome-genome-assembly--contig:-NODE-71-length-13077-cov-2.145293_pt1 | contig 13077 bp, 7 predicted proteins | sample MGYA00241573_ERZ501497 | MGnify/ENA primary metagenome ERZ501497 (study PRJEB25962, sample SAMEA2042584) | human gut metagenome | biome: human gut; feature: human-associated habitat; material: faeces... | reverse complement strand
CCCCTTAGGGATTCGAACCCTAGACCCACTGATTAAGAGTCAGTTGCTCTACCAACTGAGCTAAGGAGACATCTGTCAAATACATTTAATATTATATTATATTTTTTTTTATTTGTAAACCTCTAAATTAAAAAAAGTTTATTTTTTTCTATTTTGTACTAATTGACTTTTATAGTGTATTTTGTTATAATTTAATAAGAATAGGTATCGGTGATAAAAATGAAAAAAATTGGTGGAAAAAGTTTTTGGATCATTTTAGTTATTAGTATTGTTGCTTTAATTATTTTGACGATTGGAGTTATATTTCTTACTAGAAAATCTAGTAAAGAATTTTATAGTGCTGGATATATTATTAATAGTACTGCTAGTAAGAGTGACAAACTTTATTTTAAAGACAATACTGTATATAAAGAAAATGTTTTTGAAGAATATGTTTTTAAGAATGTAGATAATAAAGAAGTTAATGTTGATAAGAATAATTTTATTCATTATTTAGATAATTCTTTATCTTTTATGAAAAATGGTGTTATATTGGATTTAGATAATATTAGTACTTCTTTAGTACCATATTATAATATTACTGATGCTTCTATTATTAAGTATAATAATGGTGGTTATTATATTGAAACCGCTGATAAAACTTTAGTGTTTGGTAATTTTCTTGGTAAAATTACTGATAATAAATATATTGTTGTTGGAAAAGATATTAAAATTAAACTTGCTGGTAGTAATGAAACAGTAAGTGGTGATTATTTTGAAATATTATTTGTAGAAGATGGAGTTGTTAAAATAGAAAATCAAGAGGGTAGTTATCAGACTGTTAGTGATGGCACTACTATTTATGTGGGAAATAATATTAAAATTGATCTTGGAGATAAAAATGTTTATTTAGATGATAATAGTAAATTATCACTTAATGAGATGACAATTGATGGTAATGAAAATATTAATATTACTCCTAGTGATGGTAAAGTTAAAGATGACAAAAAAGATAATAAAGGAGATGCTGAAGGTAAAGATAATACTAGTAATAATCCAAATGGCAATGGTACTGATGGTAAGGAAAATACAACACCTGGTAATAATGGTGATAACAAAGTAGATGGTGATGAAAATCCAGATGATAATAAAACGGTTATTAAGAAAGAGGTTTCTGTTGATTTGGTTAGTGCAAAAGCAGGTATTAATTCCTTTGAAGCTAATTTTCAAGTAATTGATACAGGAGATTTTATTAAAGGTAATTTAATATTTAATGTTGTTAATACTACTACTGGTAAAACTGTTTATACTAAGATACTTGCTAATAGTAGTGATATTCAAAATGTTGTTATTAGTTCTTTGAGCCCTGATACTAATTATGTTATGACTGTTAGTGAAGAAAATAATAGCACTGGTGTTCAATATTTTCAAAAGATATTTAGAACTGACACTTTAGATTTAAGTTTAGTTAGAGAGTATGTTACTACTGATACATTATCTTATTCAATTGATTTTGGTAGTAGTAATGTTAAGTCTGCTAATGTAAGTATTTGTGGTAGTGATGGTAAATCTTGTAGTGAACCTGTTATAGTATCTAATTCTGATGATAATACTGTTACTTTTGATGATTTGAAAAAAAATACTACATATAATATTAAAGTTGATTCTGTAGTATTTAATAATTTGAATTATTCTGATGTTTATACTATTAATACTAGTGATACTACTTTAAAAGAAAAACCTGTACTTGGTGATATTTCTGTAAAGGTTAGTAATGATGGTAAAGAGTTTACTCTTTTGATGGATAAACCTACTGATGAAGATAAGAGTATTACTAAGTATACTTATGAAATATATAACGCTAAAGATATAAATGAGGAGAGTATTTCTACTGCTGAACCTGTTTATAGTTTTAGTAGTAATGAATTAAAAGAACAAAAATTAAAACTTGGTGAAAATGGGCTTGTTAGTAATGTTGATTATCGTTTCAAAGTAGTAGTGGACTATTATGATAATTATAAGAATAATCAAATTGAGACAGGATATAGTAATTATTTTCAAATTGTTGGTAAACCTACATTAGAGTTTGCTCCAGATGATGAACTTATTTCATTTAATCAAATTGGTGGTGTTGTTACTATAAAAGATGAGGGATGTACAATACCTAATAATGAGAGAAAATGTGCTAATAAAGAAAATGACTTTATTATTAAGTATTATGGACCTGATAATGTTAAGAAGACTATTAATGGTGTATCATTTACTAATCATGATGATAATACATTAACTTATGATTTATTACTTAAAGGTCTTACTGAGAATACTTTATATACTTTTGAAGTTTATGCTGATATTGATATGCAAAATGGTGAAGGACTTAGAAGTAGTGAATATATTGGTAGTTTTACTGCTAAGACTGATGGTACTAAGGCTTTAATGATGCAAAATTGGAAAGATAATAATTATAGTTTTGATACGCCAATTTCTGTTAATACTGAAATGGTAAGTACTGAGCCTAGTGATAATTCTATTGATAAAGTATCTTCTATTACATTTAATTTATATGCAGGTAATGTTAAAAATGTTTCTTTACCTGAACCTATTGGTAGTTTTACTACTACTGAAAATATTAGAGATTTATATTATAATAAGGAATTTACTTTAACTTCTAATATGTTTGGTATTGAAAACTTAGATGCTTTAAGAGAAATATCTGGTGGTAAATTATATAAGAATTATACTATAGAAGTTACTGATGCTTTAGATGAAACTGGGACTAATGAGTTTACAATATTAAATAATATGTATGTATTTAATACACCTTCTATTCTTTTGCTTGAAGATGAGGTTAGTAATCCGGAAATTATTGTTAAAGAAATTACTAATAATATGACTAATTCTGGTGATTATGCTGGTATTTCATATGATAGTAGACTTGATAAAGATACTATAAGAGGATATAAAGTAACTGCTAATTTTGATAGTGATAAGATTAGTAGTGTACTTAAACTAGTTGATAATCCTATTAAGAATGTTAAATTCTATGTTTATAATAAAGATGGTAATGTTATTACTACTAAAGATATTGCTTTTAATAATGATAATACTGTTGATGCTTATTTTTTCTTGGATTATGGTACTGATTCTTCAGTAGAAGATAATGATCTTAGAAGAGGTAATACTTATAAGTTTGCTTTTATTATTAATCTTGATACTGATAATGATGGTAAAGCTGATAGTACTTTTCCTTCTAGTATGCCTACTAGTGGACTATTTAATGCCATAAAGAAAGATCCAGTATTTAAGTTATATATTGATAATAGTACTAGTAATTCTATTACTTATAAATATTTAATTACTGATATTGATAATGCTTTAGAAAAAGATGAGGAATCTGGTAAATACTTATTATATTATGATATTGAAGATAATAGTTATTCTAGTGTAATAAAAGTAGCAGATACTTTTAAAGATGTTACTCTATCTAATTTGAATTCTTCTGATATATATTCTATTAGTTATAGTAGAAGAAATTTAAAGGGTAGTGATGCTAGTAAAGTTGTTTTAGATAAGTATTATTTTGATGGATATCATGATGGAAAGACTGCTAATTTAAGTTATAGTTTAGAATATGGTAATTTTGATAATAGATTAAAGATTGTTTTAGAGGATAATGATTTCTTGGATAGGGTATCAGCTTATTTACTTACTTTGAGTTCTGGTAAAGATAAATATGAAAAAGTTATTTCTGATTTTAAAGCTAGTGATATTAAAGATTGTGGTGATAAGAAATGCTTTATTGTGGATTATGCTGAACTTACTAAGAGCGATAAAAATAAGACTGGTGTTGATTTAAAAGGTAAGGATGTTAAGGTTAGTTTAAAGGCTTTTTATGATACTGGTTATGTTGGTTTTAGTCAAAAATCTTTAGTAGGTGATTACTTTAAAAACTTAGGTTTGGTATCTGATAAAGATGCTAATAAGGTTGGTTATTTATATCAAAATAATGGTACTGATAGTAATGGTAAATATATCTATGTTCAGAGTAATGGTAGTAATGTTGTATTTAATACTTCTATTAAGCCTATGGGAATATTAGGAAGTGAATTAATTAAAGGTGATGTTGGTACTGCTACTTGGAAATTTAATGTAAATAATATGATTGATATTGATAATAATAAGTTTGTTTCTTTTGGAGATATTAATACTTTAGAAACGGGATTTGCATTTATTAGAAATGGTATATTTAGAACGGATGTAGGTAGTATTAATCTTAAAGTTGTTGATATGGTTGATATTAATACTGATAATAATAATTTTAAATTTACTAGTTTTACTCCTAAAGTTAGTGCTAGTGTTAGTTCATTAATTAATGGTGGTATATTTAATATTGATTTATCAGTTGATGAGGAAACTTTAAAGAGTGATTTTGTTAAAACTGATGGTAAGTATAAATTTTATATTAATATTTATAAGAAAAATGCTTGTGAAGAGGGAACTGAATGTGAAGATGAAACTTTTGTTAAAACGGAAGAGACTTATTATGATGATTTAGGTAAGGTAGTTGTTACTGGACTTGATCCTGATACTAGTTATGTTTATAAGATATCTGCTGATATGAATAAAAATGGTACTAAGGTTAAAACACCTTTATTTGATAATGGTAGAAGTGGATATGTTGAATTTAAGAGTAGTTTTAGTACTTTAAATAAGGATAAGATTCTTAAAGGTTTAAATCTTAAATATACTTCTAGTATTGGGGATGATACTTATAGTAAGAGAGTATTAAATATGAAATATAATCTTTATACTGATGTTAATTTTGATATTTTATATGAAATATATGATATAGATGGTAATAAAAAGTATGATGGTACTATTGTTAATGGTGATTTCTCTGTATCTAAAAGTGGAGCTATATCTGCTTCTTATGACAAAGATATTTCTGGTAATGATTTTGTATTTGGAGCTAATTATTATACTTTAAAAGTTTATGCTGTTACTACTGATTTACATAGAAAATTAGAATTATATAATGATGTTATTAAACAGGTTTCTACTGATAAAATATATATGGATGTTGCTGAACTTAGAAATCCATCTATTACGGTTAATAAACAAGAGGCTATTATTTCTGAAGATTATAAACACAGTATTAAGTATAAGATTACGGTTATTGATAGTAATAGAGTTATTACTGATGGTAAATATTATATTGAACTTCAAGATACATCTTATAAAAATGTTTGTTCTAATCCAAAAGATTGTCAAGTTACTGTTGATATGAAAAATAATACTTGTACTTTTGGTAATGGTAAATCATGTACTGTTAATCCTGTTAATGATGGCTTAGTGGTAGAAGTTACTTTTGATAATTTGAAGGCTGATACTAATTATGTTATATATGCTTATGCTGATGTTTATCGCAATAATGTATCACTTAATGATAGTGAAAAATTATCAAAAGTATATGTTAGAAAGAGTCAATATACTAAGAGTGATTTAGGATTTTCTCTTGGAGCTGTTACTCCAACTGCAGTTTCTAAAAAAGAGGTACATCTTACATTTGTAGGAGCTGCTAACTTAAATGAAAAGATAAAAGGTATTGAATATAGTATTACTGTTCAGGGTGGTGAAAGAATTGCCTCTGGTGTTATTGGTAAGACTACTAATACTAGTAGTGATGAGATTACATTTAAATTAGATAGTGATAGATATCCTTATCTTGATATTGCTATTCCTGATGGTAAGGAACTTGGTGTTAATAATACTATTAATATTACTTATTATTATTTGGATAATGATGGTACTATTAGTGTTCTTAAATTAGGAGATAAGACTACATTTGATTATTCGTTTAAAAATGAAAATAAATAGGAAAGGTCGTAAAATAATATGAGAAAATATGATATTAAGAATAAGAGAAACATTGGAATAATTATAGGAATTTCGATTATAATTATAATCATGTTTTCTCTAGTTATTAAATTGTTTTTATCAAGTGATAAAAAGGAATATACTGTTCATGATGGGGCTTTAGTCTTTGATAAGGATAAGTCTATTATTAAAGTTACTGAAGATAGTACTATTAAGAAAAAATGGAATAATGAGTATTATCTTAAATTTAAAGATAATAATTATGAACTTGGTAATACTGCTATTAGTTATAATGAAAAGACTGGAGAAATTATTTTATATGGAAAATATTATGAAATTGGTTCTGGTGATTTGATTGATGTTACTGATGGTGAAACTGTTATTAAGAGTTCGGTTATTACGAAGTTTTATAAGTTAGCGGATAGAAAGTATTTGGTTGTTGATAAAGATATTAAAACTTCTGATGGTCTTTTATCTACTAATGAGTTTTTAATGATTGACTTGGATAAAGTTGGTAATGCTACTTTAGTTAATCATAAGGTTAATTTAAAGGCATTTGCAGCTACTTCTATTGTTACTTCTAATTATACTTTTGATATTGCTAATGAGATTCTTACTTATGGTAGTAATAAGATTGATTTAAAGAAAATTATTGGTTCTTCTAATACTTATACTAAAGAAGATTTGATTCCTGAAGAAAATGATAATAGTTCTTCTAATGATGGGGTTACTAATATTACTGATAATACTATTGGTGGTAATGGTACTAATGGTGGTAATGGTACTACAGGAGATAATAAGGGTACTGATGATGGTAAGAATAATAATTCTGGTAATGTTATTGAAGAAATTAAGAAGGCTACTAAGAGAACTTCAGTTATTTCTGTTACTAGTAGTGTTAGTAAGATTGTAGTTGATTATGTTGTATATGATCCTTATAATGAATATACTAATGTTTATATGGAAGTGGAGGAAGCTGGTAATAATAAGATTAATACTATTTATTTAAATAAAAATGATACTAGGTATGAGTTTACTAACATTTTTCCTAATACTAATTATAGAATTAAGTTTAAATATTCTTATATTGAGGATGGTAATGAGGTTATAGATACTTTTGATGATATTACGATTGCTACTAAGAGACCTAAGGTTAATATTAAGGCTACTAATGTTAGTTTTGGTAAGATTAGTTATTTGATTACTACTGATAATAGCTATAATATTGAATCCGGTACTCTTACTGTTAAGGTTAATAATGAGGTTGTTAGTAGTAATAGTGTTAGTATTAATGGTAATACTACTGATAGTGTTTCTATTTCTGCTAGTAGTGGAGATATGGTTGAACTTATTTTATCTGATATTAAAGCTGGTGGAAGAATTATTAGTGGTGTTAGATCTAGTGATAAATTTATATACTAGGAGGTATTGTTATGAAAGAATTTATTAAAAAATATTATAGTATTTTGATTCCAGCATTTTTAGTGATTGTTATTTTGATAGCAGTTATTCTTTATGCTATGGAATATAAAAATAATAGGTATGCTATTGTTACTAATACTAAGGTTTATCAATATTTTTCTGGTAATAAGATGGAATATACTGCTAAAGTTGGTAGGAATAGAAAGAAAGTTATTCTTAATTTTGAGGCTAAAGATTTTTCTGTTAATTTAGATAGTACTCCAGTATATGTTAAAAAGAAGGAGGGAGCAGATGTTATATTTCCTAAGGAGATGATGGCATTCTTTCCTTTAAATGATAAAGCATATGTTGTTGATGCTTTGTCTGAAGTATATACTAATTATGATTTGAATTATTTAAGAATTAAGAGATTAGATAAGTCTTTTGATCATATGTTTTTATATGATGGTAAGGATTTATACTTCTTCCTTGATGAGGTTACTTTGATTGTTGGTAATAAAGAAATTACTCTTAGTCCTATGTCTTATGTTAGTTGTTCTTATCTTAATATGGTTGAGTACTATGATTATAGTAATGATAAATATGTAACTATAGAACTTGGTAATGAAAATGTTTATGTTAAGAATGATTATATGAATATTGATGTTTCATTAGATAAGGTTATTTATAAGGATAGTTTTAATTTAATAGGAGGAAAGTTAAGTAATTATAAAAAAATTACTGATATGGAAGAAAAATAATCATATACTTTGATAGGTGAGTATATGAAAAAAATTGATTTATTATATTTGATAGTAGTTATGTTTTATTTGATTAGTGGGTTAATTAAGTGGAATATAACTACTATTTTTGCTTGTGTATTATCTTTGATATTTATGGTTATTACTAATGTTATTGGTAAAAAGTTAGGGTTTGGTAATGGTATTAAGATACTTATATATGTTTTTATTCTTGGTACTGAGATATTGGGAGAAATATATCATTTTTATGTTGATGTATGGTGGTTTGATATTGTTATGCATACTTATTTTGCTTTTGTTATTTCTTATGCTGGATTATATTTGATAAGATATTTTAATATTAATGGAAGTATTTATTTTGTAATATTATTTATTTTTTCTTTTGCTATGATGGCTGAGAGTATTTGGGAGATATTTGAATTTTCGATGGATAGGGTTATTGGTACAGATATGCAGAAGGATACTGTTATTAGGAATATTAATTCTATGTATTTATCTCATGATATATATGTTGATAAGGTTATTGTTAATGATATTGATTTTATGGAAAGATATGGTGGATATTTGGATATTGGGTTATATGATACTATTGGTGATATGATATGTACAGTAGTGGGTAGTTTTATGTTTATTGTTATAATGAAAAAAAGACTAAATTGTTAGTCTTTTGCTTCTGTATAAATACTTTTATCAAATTTATGGGTACCATCGTTTATTTTTTCTAAAGTATTAGTGGTTATTAAGAAGTAAGTATCTCTATTTACATTGATATCACTTATTGGGTCGTCCCAAGTTAAATCTAAGTGATACCATTTACCATCTAGGTATACTAGGTTCCAAATGTGTTCTTCATTACTTATTTTATAATTTATGACATTTAATTTATCTAAGAAGATAGCCATGGCATCGGCATAGCCATTACATGTACCGTATCCTTCAATTAGGACTCCATATGCAGTGTTAGATTTGTAGGTGGTATCATTTTTGTTTTCATATTTTAATTTATCATATTCGGCGTTATCTATAATATAGTCATGAATTACTTTTATTTTTTCTCTAGTAGGCATATTATTGGTTATTTTTTCTTTTATTACTTTATCTACTACTTCGTTTATTTTAGTTATTTCTTCATTGCTATAGGCTTTGTTTATGGTTATTCCTATTTTATATTCACCACCATAATTTAATTTGATATTATTTGAACTGTTGTATGGATGAACGAAGTTATTTAGTAATGATATTGTTTCTTTAAAACCTTCACCTTTATTTATTGTTAACATATTGATATCATTTAAATAGTTTGTATAATTTTTAGTGATATATCTTTCGGTATGATGAATACCGCTATTTAAGGTGTAGTATATAAAATTAATTAATTCTTTATGATTATTTATGCCCATACCGGTATAATTATCTACATAGTTAAAGTTATCATCAATATAATACTCGTTAGTAGTGGAAGAAGAGTATTTTTTTTCAATTGAATATTCATAATATTTATATCTAAGGGTATTTTTGTTAAAAGCACATACTGTTACTATGATAATAGCAATAGCTCCCATAATTACAATTAATCTTCCGTTTTTATTCTTTTTATTCATATCTTCCACCTCTAATTAGATTATATCATTTTATAGGGAATTTTATCAAGAAAAATATTAAGTTTTTTTAATAAATTTACTAGATGTAAACTTTTAGTAAAATAATATGAAAAAAATAATTTACTTATACCTTATTATTTGGTATAATTAAAGGGAAATATCTTGAGGAGGAATAGTATGAATATTGAAAATAAAAAACCTAAAATTTATTTAATTTGTGGTAGGGCTAGACATGGTAAAGATACGATAGCGGGATTTCTTAAGAAGTTCTATGAAGAAGATGGTAAAAAGGTTATTTATTCACGAGCGGGTAAGTATATTAAGTTTTATGCAATGGAAATGACTGATTGGGATGGTAGTGAGGAATCTAAACCTAGAAAGTTACTTCAAGAGCTTGGAACTGATGTTATTAGAAATAAACTTAATAAGGCTGAGATGTTTATTGAAAGACAACTTGATGATATTGAGATTTATTCTTATTTTTATGATGCTATTATTGTACCGGATATTAGACTTCCTAGAGAGATAGATAGTGTTAGAGAGAAGTTTGATAATGTGGTTGTTATTAAGGTAGAGAGAATTAATTTTGAAACTAGTTTAGATAGTAAAGAACAGGCACATGTTACAGAGATAGCTATGGATAATTATAATGATGTTGATTACATTGTTACTAATGATACTTTAGATAAATTAGAAAAAGATATATACGATATATATAAGGAGACGAGATAATATGAAGAAGTTAACAGGAAGAGAAATTATTAGAATGTATTTGGATTTCTTTTGTGAGAGGGGACATACAGAAGTTGATTCTGCTCCTTTAATACCAATGAATGATCCAACAGTGCTTTGGATTAATGCTGGTGTTACACCACTTAAGAAATATTTTGATGGAACTGTAGTACCTAGTAATAGGAGACTTACTAGTTGTCAAAAATGTATTAGAACTGGGGATATAGAAGAAGTAGGTAAGACTGCTAGACATCATACTTTTTTTCAGATGTTAGGTAATTTTAGTATTGGTGATTATTTTAGAGATGAGGCTCTTACTTGGGCGTGGGAACTACTTACTAGTCCTAAATATTTTGATATGGATAAAGATAAACTATATATTACGGTTTATACTGATGATGTTGATTCTTATAATAAGTGGATTAGTTTAGGTGTTAAACCTTCTCATTTAGTTAAATTAGATGGTAATTTTTGGGAGATAGGACCAGGGCCTTCTGGACCTGATACGGAGATTTTTTATGATCGTGGTGAAAAGTATGATAAAGAAGGCAATGGTATTAAGTTATTACAAGAAGAAATAGAGAATGATCGTTATATTGAGATATGGAATAATGTTCTTAGTCAGTTTAATGCTACTGAAGGTTTGAAGAGAGAAGAATATCCTGAACTTCCTAGTAAGAATATTGATACTGGTATGGGTGTTGAGAGAATGGCTTGTATTATGCAAGGTACTGAGACTAATTATGAGACTGATTTATTTATGCCTATTATGAAGAAAATAGAGGAAATTTGTTCTATTCCATATATGGGTCAAATGGAATTTAAGGTAATAGCAGATCATATTAGAACACTTACTTTTGCCTTATCTGATGGAGCTGTATTTGAAAATGTAGGTAGAGGATATGTTCTTAGAAGACTTCTTAGAAGAGCTTCTAGAATGGGAAAGAAACTTAATATTAATAGAGAGTTTTTAAGTGATATGGTTGATGTAGTAGTAGAAAATTATAAAGATACTTATCCTGATTTAGTTGGTACTAAGAGTAAAGTTAAAGAACTTATTGCTAAAGAAGAAAGATTATTTCAAAAGACTTTATTAGCTGGTGAAAAAAGATTAGAGGAATTATTTGATAGTGGTACTAAGGTTATTAGCGGAGAAGATGCTTTTAAATTATATGATACTTATGGTTATCCTATTGAACTTACTATTGAAGCTGCTGAGGAAAGAGGATTTAAGGTTGATACTGATAGTTTTAATGCTTATATGAGTGCACAAAAGGAACTTGCTAGAAATAGTAGAAAAGTTGAAGCTAGTATGAATTTACAGAATGATTTACTTATTAATTATAAGAAAGAAAGTAAATTTGTTGGTTATGAAAAATTGGGATTAGAAACTGAAGTTATGGATATTATGAAGGATAATGTATTTGTGGATTCTTCTAGTGAGGACTGCTATATATTTCTTAAAGAAAATCCTTTCTATGCTGAGAGTGGTGGTCAGGTATCTGATTCGGGATATTTAAAAAATGATAATTGTAAATTAGAGGTTATGGATGTTATTAAGGCTCCTAATGGACAACATTTATTATATGTTAAGGTACTTGATGGTACTGTAAATAAGGGAGATAAGATTCTTACTCATGTTCTTAAAGAAAAGAGACTTGCTATTATGAAGAATCATTCTTCTGTACATTTGCTTCAAAGATCTTTACAAGAATTACTTGGTAATAGTGTTCATCAGGCTGGTAGTAAAGTTGATGAAAATATGCTTAGATTTGATTTTAATTATCAAGGTAAGTTATCTGATGAACTTATTGTTAAAGTAGAGGAACTTGTTAATAAGAGAATTAATGCTGGGTATGATGTTACTATTGAGTATTTACCTATTAAAGAGGCTATTAAGAAAGGTGCTATGGCTTTATTCTCTGATAAATATGGAGATATTGTTAGGGTAGTTACTATTGGTGATTCTATTGAGTTATGTGCTGGTACGCATATTGATAATACTAAGAATATTGGCAGGTTTGCTATTGCTTCAGTTGAGAATAAGGGTACTGATACTTATAGAGTAACAGCGGCTACTGATAATAATATTGTTCCTATTCTTAAGGAAGAGATATCTAAATATAATGAAGAGATGATTAGATTACTTGATAAGGCTAAGAGAATTATTAATGAGGCTAAGGAAAATGATATTGATCTTGAATTTAATTTTAATATTGATAATAGTGATCCTGAAAGTTATAAAGATATTGTTTATAATAAGAATGAACTTGCTATGTTAAGAGAAGAACTTAAGAAGTTAGAGAAAGACTTTAATACTAAGAAGAGTGAGAAGTCTGTTAGTGATTTATCTAGTTTCTTAGATATTAAAGAAGATATTAATGGTATTACTACTATTATTAGTATTACTAATGGTTATGATATTAATACTTTGAGACAAATTGTTAGTGCTCTTAGTAATCAGCTTGATAATAATTTTATATTACTTGCTAATATTAATGATGATAATTCGGTTAATTATATTGCTAAATCTAATTCTAATAGGGTTAGTTGTGGTGATATTGTTAAGGATTTGGCTGTTAGATCTTCTGGTAATGGTGGAGGTAATAAGTCTTTTGCTCAAGGTGGAGGTACTGATGGTAGTATTACTTCTAAATTACTTGAAAATGTTAAAGAAATTATTAGAAATTTATAGAGACTTTGGTCTCTTTTTTCGATGAAGTGGA
>ENA-OPDB01000069-OPDB01000069.1-human-gut-metagenome-genome-assembly--contig:-NODE-69-length-13269-cov-1.738838_pt1 | contig 13269 bp, 14 predicted proteins | sample MGYA00241573_ERZ501497 | MGnify/ENA primary metagenome ERZ501497 (study PRJEB25962, sample SAMEA2042584) | human gut metagenome | biome: human gut; feature: human-associated habitat; material: faeces... | reverse complement strand
CGGGGGTCTTGCCGTCCAGAATCAGCGAGATGTTCTCGTTGTAGGTCATCATGTCGTTGAGCATGCGCTCCATCGAGTCGAGGCGGATGATGTTCTGCACGAGGCTCTCGCGCGATAACAAACAGTAAAACTGTTAAATCTACTTCTGGTGGTGTTTATACATATGGTAATATAACAGCTGGTACAATTACGAATGCTACGATTCCTGCAAGTGGTGGTTCTGCTACTGCTAAAGCTGGAAATGGTACTCAAAGTTGGAACAAGTCTGCTACTATTACTACTTATCAATATGATTCTGGTTCTACAAAAGATGTTACAACTGAAAATGCTTCAAGTGGAACAAATAATGTTTCACCGAGTATTGCTTCTATTGAAGCTACTGCATCTTCAAAAGGAACCACTGTTTCTTCTCAAACTACTATAAAGAGTCAACCTGTTATTTGGTCAGCTAATGGTGAATCTGCAGGTGCAACAATGTATATTTATCAAGAAGCTAACAAGATTGAATCCTATAATTACGGTAGTTGGAATATTAGTATTACAGCAAATCCTACAACTATTGCTGCATCAGGTGGAACTTCTACTATTAACGCACTTTGTACGAGGCTTAAAACTCCTTTATATACATCTGGTTCTATGGGAGCAAGTATCATTAAATTTGCAACTCCAACGTTAGCAATTAGTGGTACTGGATTTACATTAAGTGGAACTACTGTTACAGCTTCAAAGAATAATGTTGCAGCTCGAACTGCTATTGTAACTGCTTCATATTCTGGAGCTACTTCTAAATCTGTTACTATTACTCAATCAGCTGGGCCTGATGGTATTGGTTATATGCAGATTCAAGGTAATGGTGTTGACCACTATATTTTCCAAGTTGGTCGTACACCAAATACTCGTTCTAATGATGTTCAAACTTTATCAGAAGAACCTGCTGAAGTTGCAACAGAAACTAAATCTGAAAGTTTGTTTGCTAAAATTAAACGTATTGTTACTAATCTTAATTAATCAAAAATTATGGCTTTATCCAAATCTGCTTTGAAAGCAAAATTTGTCACTGGTGCTATACCAACTCAAACTGATTTTGCCAACCTTATTGATGGTATGTTAAGTATGCCATTGGGGGGACTGGTGATACAACAATAAACTTCGGAAAAGGTGATAGTTCCGATAGGATTTTTGTTAATGCTTTTCGATATTTTTATGGTGTTGATGAATCATTTTTTCTAATTGGTTCTTATGATGAAACTGAAAGTATAAATCTTATTTCAGTAATTATTAGATTTACAGATAATTCATTAGCTGGTGTTGATTGGAATATTACTTATCATATATTAGACCAATCTAATAGAAGGTCTTTATATGAAGAAGTTGGTGGTATAAATGAAGCTGATGAAGAATCTATTTATAATTGGATTCGAAGTGCTAATCTTCCTTATTATAATATCGAAAATAAGTTTAATAATAATCCTTCTCCTCGAACTATCGTTATTAATGATAGCACTTATATTTGTTGGCCTGTTAAACAAAACAATGAATGGTATGTAGGAATTGTGTGGGAAATGGAAGTCGATATGGGTGGTTCAAATGCTCTATATCGTTATTATCCTGCTGGTAATTCTCAAACTAAATGGAATGTTTCAGACCAACAAGTTGTTGATGACTTAAAGACAAAATGGAATAAAGCCAGTACTCCAATGTAAACTCTGACTGTTATTAGTAATAATAGTTAGAGTTTAACTGATATATGTCAAACTTTAACTATTATTACTATGACTATTGCACAAATTAAAGCCTTGTTTCAAACTGGGAAAATTCCTACACAAGCTGATTTTGAAAATTTGATAAGTAAGATTCCGAATGATGATTTAACAGGGGGAGGGACAGTACATTAAGACTGTATAATCCGAGTGCTCCTCATGTTTGGGGTTATAGATTTGTAACTATTGATGATAATTATACATATATCTTTTTAGGTGTTTATGACGCTTCTAATGGCGTTATTGTACCTTTTTTAATTATTCAATGTAATCAGGGTAGACCTCTTGAGGGTAATGCTGCTATTAATTGGGCTTTTCTTACAGATGCTCAAATGATTGCAATGAATGCAGATGTTCCTGATTTACACAATGTTGATGATATTACACTTGTTAATGCTATTCCTTCTAATATTCAATGGAATAGAATGAATTCAAATCCTACTGTACGAGTTATTTGTACAAAAGGACAAGAATCTGATATAACATTTCAATGTTTTCCTGCTAAATATAATAACAAATTTTATGTAGGATATGTTATTAAAGAAGAACATTCTTATAATGCTGATTCTTATTGGAGAGGTGTTATTAAATCTGGTTTAGTTCACAATGATATTGCTTGGGATAATTCTGATGAAGAGTTAGCAAGTGTATTAAATGGTTCTAGAAGATTTACTTATACTAAAATATAAAATTAATAATCTGGTTATTTAATTGATAATAAGATTATTAATTCATTTAATGTTCAATAGATTATAAATCATATTAATATTAAACTAAATCTTATTATGCAATTAAATTTATGGCAACTAAAAGTCAGCTTAAACAATATTTTGAAACAGGTGATATACCTACTTCTACACAGTTTGGTGAATTGATTGATAGTTTACTTAGTGTTCCTTCAGAAGATATTATGGATCGACCTAATCAAAATTTATTTTTTGGTAATGGTGAAGAGAATCCATATATGCAAGGTATTCGAACTATAAGCACAGCTATTGATACTAATGTTATAAATATGTGGATATTTACAACACATAATGTTAATGATGCTAAATTAGCAATTCCTATGTTTATACTCACGCGATTGAGTACTACAAATCCAAGTTTATTACCTACTAATCAAACTTTAAGATATTGTATTCCTACTAAGGTAAATATTGATGATTTTGTTAGTGCAGCTCTTGATTGCGATACATCAGCAGATTCTGAACTTATGAATCAAATTTATACTTGGGAATATAAACCATTTGAAAAAGATAATTTTAATCATAACATATTAAATATATGTACTAATATAAGTAATACATATAGTACATTTGTATTTAATTTAGCTGATATCAATGTTAAAGGAAATTCAAAAACATTACCAATTGAATTAATGGTTATTATTGATGATAATGTAAGATCTAGAGCAGACGGTCCATATTATATTAAAGATAATGTTGATAAGGATTCATTTTCAATTGATTGGAATGCTCTTATATCATTACTTAATAAATCTTATGGTACTATAACTACTACTAATAACCTGGTAGTTACAAGATGTAATAATATTAAAAACAATTATATGGAAAAACGTTAATTGCTAAATATATTAAATCATGAAAAAAGTCTATTGTAAATTCCTACCGTTCAAAGGGTATTTATGTATGACGATATTATGGTGGTTAATCATACGAACTGAATACAAAGATAAAATTACTGAAACTGTTGAACGACATGAAACTGTTCATAGTTATCAGCAAATTACTTTGTTTGCTACAAGTTTTTTGGTTAGTATCATATTAAGTCTTACTACAAATTATTCTTGGTGGGGATTACTTGCTACTCCTGCAATTCCTTTATTAGCTTATGTTGTTAGTTGGATAGTTGAAATTATATTACCTCCTTATAACAGAGCTTATAAAGATATTTGTTTTGAAGGTGAAGCAAGAAGTTTAGAATCTGATAAAGATTTTAGAAAGAAATTGTTTCCTTTTAGTTTCTTAAAATATATTCCAAATAAGAAATATGGTGGTCGTTGATTTAACAGATTCGTAAATGGAACAACTCATAGGACATTTCGTTGAGTTATTCAGTACTCATTTCGATTTATCATTTATGCTTTGTGTGAATGTTTTAACATACATACTCATTAAAGTAATAGATGATATTAATGGTGATAAATCTGTTGGCACATGGACTAAACGATTGGTTATGTTAATTAGTTGTTTTGCTATTGCTGCAGGATATATAGCAGGTGGATATGAAAATACTACAATTCTTATTAATTCTGCTATTCTTGCACCAGTTGCTTGGAGTTGGATATTCAAACCGATTCTAAAAAAGATTGGTGTTGATTATAAACAAAATCATTAATTAATTAAGATTATTACTACTATGGCATGTGGTGGAAAGAAAGGTGGTAAAAAGACCACTGGTAAGAAAGTAAAGAAATAAATTGTTAGTAATATAACAATTTATATTGTTAAAGATTGAATTGAAATGGTGAGAGGTGTTACTAATGTAGCACCTCTTTTTTATAGTGAATATGGTGGGAAATCGACTATTTTAACGTATATTTGTTAGTAGTCCAATATAATATACCTATTAATATTAATCCTCTTATACGCCTATTTATGTTCGATTATACAGCTATTATAGTAGCTATAATAACATCCATAAGTACGATTGCTGGTATTTATCTAAAAGAATGGTTATTTCCTAAACGTAAAGAACAAAAACTTACTATTGAAAAAAGTAATTGTTATATAGAACTTGATAAGATATGTGCTTCTATTCGAGATATTATTCACGCTAATGCTGTTTATATTGCTTATTTTCATAATGGCAGTCATTTCATTAATGGTGTAGAAATGGATAAATACACTGTTGTTGGTGAAGATTATGATTGTTGTGTAGTATCTTATAAGAAATCTTTTAAGGATGTTCTTGTTAATAATTTTCCTTATTTATTTCATAATCTTCTTGTTAGAAATCGTCATTATTGTAATGATGTTAGTAAATATAAGTTTCAAGATAGATGTTATAAAGATGAACTTGAAAGTAGAGGTATGAAGTCTGCTTATACTTTTCTTATTAAAGACCCTATTAAAGAAACACCTATTGGTTTTATTTCTCTTGAATATAATATCGTAGAAGGATTTAATCCTGATGATGAAAAATATATTTGGAAAAAACAAAATACTATTGCTAATCTTTTGAATCTAAATAAGTAAGATATGGGAACACTTAATCAATATGCAGCTCGTATTGCAAACATGGTTAATCAACCTAATAATCACGAACTTAAAGAACGTGTTAAGGATATGATTAAAACTATGTTTGCAAATCGTATCCGACAAAGCGTTGAGAAAAATGGAATAGATGATATTCTTAAACTTACCTTTATTGCTCCTGTTGAAGAGTTGAAATATAGTGATATTCTTCCTACTGAATATCGAGTTGCTAATAAAATTAGATTGTTAGGAACAAAGTACAAAGTTCCTACACCAGTGCGCATACAAAGTGATGCGCCTTTTGCGTTTGTAGGTGATACTGTTGGTAATGGATATATGTATGAAAGTTCTATTACATCTCTTAAACTACGTCAAAGTGGGCGTCTAACCTGCTCTCCCACCGGGTATCCACGAGCTTATATTATATTAAACGGTCATATAATTATTGCTGAAAAAGTTGGTACAAAAGATATTGATGATAGACGACCAATTAATGAAGTAATGATTACAGGTATATTTGAAAATCCTGATGAAGTTCTTTCGTTCTTTAAAAATGAAGATGGTCAAGATGTTGAATTACCTTTGCCTAATGATATGCTTGAAAGTATAATTCAAGAAATACTTAAAACTGAATTTGGTATTTATCCTCAAGATTTGGATATTAAAACAAATAATAATAATCCTACTATTGCTCAACGTGGTAATGGTCAAGATTAACATTAGGTTTCTATCATTATGGTTGATAACGAATATTATTGGAGAGATTTCGTTAAAGAAGTTCAAATACAACTTAATTCTTTAATTAAACAATTACATCTTGCTTATGAACGGCGTAATGATTGTATTTATAATATCAAAGATAATCTTGCTAAATATCAAGAAGCTGGTGTTGATGTTTCGGTAGTATTCGATATTGATAATCGTAGTAAGATTTATTTTAATAAGAAACAAGATACTCTACTTGGTACTAAACTAATGAGTTATATTCGTAGTTATAATTACTTAGTTTATGAACGTCTTGATAAACTTGATGATGATATAGAAACTCTTGCTGCTCTTAAAGAATTACCTTCTGAAATGTATACTTATATGCAAGATGAAGTTAATAATGAGATAGCTAATTTACTATGTAAAGGTAATAATTATTCTTTTGGTAGTTCCGTAGGTTACGTTTATGTTTACTATAAAAAGACAATGCCCGGTGATGTATGTAGTGTTGTCGATTGGGGTGCTACAAAAGACTTAAAAAAGAAATTATTAGAACAAGGTATTAATATACGAACTGTTGATAATCCAAATGGTATTCCTTATTTCATATATTATGATTATGACTGGTGTATAAAAGCTGTATATCATAAAGTCAAAGGTCGAATACCACAAAGTGTCTATTATAAATTCAAATTTGGTCACACAAGTAGTGCTTACGAAAACGGTGAAAAAACTATTGACAGAACACCTTTTGCAATGAAAGGTAAAACTGTAGATGAAATTGCAACAAATCGAAGACTTAATTGTTTCAATAAAATTCTTGCAATTTGTTTTAATCATCCTGACGAAGCTATTAAACTATATCGAAATAATCTTTCTAAACAAAATAATGCTTTATGATTGATAATAATATATTCATTAGTAGTGCTACATTAATTCCAGATATGTATAACGATTATAATATACAAAGTGATGACTTTGTAAGTCGTTTTCCTATTTGGGTTGCAAATGCTTTGGAAGAACTCAAATTTATTCAAGCTTATGTTAGTGTAGAAAAAGATATTGAATTTGATGACCATCGTTGTCAATTACCGTGGGATTTTCGTGGTGTAATTGATGTCATTATAAATAACAAAAAAGCTGTTCTTAAAAATTCAGCTGAATTTAACAAAGATACTATCACTGAAAAAGTAACAACTGTTCCGACATATACTCCTTATCCCGGTATTCCAAATGCAGATATAACAAGTCCCGGTGATAAAAATGATAGTTTCAATCATGCTCCAGTTGATAAAGAGCAACCTTATTATTACATTAGTAATAACTGGATTCATACTAACGTTGATTATGGAACTATTCATTTAAGATATAGAGCTTTACCTGTTGTTTATGACAGTATTATAAATATGGATGTTCCTCTTATTTATAATAATGGCCCTCTTAAAAAGTATCTTAAACTTTATGTTCTTAAACAAATGTTATTAAGGGGTTATAAACATCCAGTTGTAAGTCTTACAGCAAATAATTCTTATACAAATCCTGCGATAGAACTCGATAGAATGAGAATACAAGTTCGAGTTTCTTGTAACAAATTTAGTAACGACCGTCGAGAGAATATTGCTACTATTCTTCGTACATTAGAATAATAGAAATTATGAAAGTTTTAGGTCTTGATTTAGATAATTCACCTTATATTGCACAAGATAAATCTTTGCGATATGCTAAAAATATAACTATTGATAATAAAGGTCAAAGTTATTTTAATGAAAGAGGATTTGATTTCATAGGTGAATTAGATGATATTCTTGAAAATCATCCGACAAATCGACATATTATTCCTTATATTTATAGTGATTCTGCTTATCACAAATATAACATTATAGGTACAATTCCAACTAATATTGGTGTTGTACTTTTTTGCGTTGTAGAGCATTGGAATGAAGAAGATAAATCTGATTTACAAAATAATGACGCTATTATATATCTTGATCTCAATGATAATAATCCAACTGTAAAACGTTGTCTATATAGTACTGGAGCATTTGGATTTAGTATTGATAGACCTATTCATGGTGATTATATATATAATTATAAAGAGAATTTAATTGTTGTATTTACAGAAGGTACTGATGATTCAGCTAATGAAACCAGAATCATTAATTTAACAGATCCATTTTATGATGGTAAAAACGGAGAAGATACTACAATCGGTATAAATGTAGTATCTGATGATATTAATTTATTCAATCTTATTCCTAATGTTACTTACCCCGAACTTCAATTAGAAGTTAAAGACGGTGGTAATCTTAAAACTGGTGCTTATCAAATAGCAATTAAATATCGTCTTGATGATGGAACTTATACTAACTATTCTCCTTTAAGTACCTCACTTATTGTTTGTGGTAATTACGAAGAAGATTATGCGTTAGGTATTGAAATTAATAAAAATATTACTATTAGTTTTAGAAACAATGATATTAAATATAAACATTGTAAATTTGCTATTGTTTATATTACTGATGAAGCTCAATTATCATACGAAACTGATGATATTTTAATTAGTGGCACAAGTACTACACATATTATAAGTGATGTTTCATATTTATCTACTATAAGTCTTGATGATATTTTTATTAAAAATATATCATATATTCGAGATAATACTCTTGTTAATTTTAACAATAGACTTATTCGAGGTAATGTAAAGACTCTTGATTATAGTAAACTTGATGATGAACTTAAAGAATTCACAAAAAACAATCTTGATGTTCAATTAAGTTGGAATCCTGTTTCTAATTATATTAATACAACTCGTCGTTATTTTAAAAGCGGTGAAGTTTATGTTCTTTATGCTGGATATTATGATTATAAAGGTGATCTTGTAAATATTCATCATATTCCCTGGAAAGATAATACTTATGGTATTGAATCTTTTAAAATAGGTTCTTCCGATGATACTGCTCACATGATACCTTATAGATCGGAAAAAATTGAAACTATAATTGGTGGTAATTGGGATGTATATCCTTCAGTATCTTTTACTCCTATTGATGAAATTAAACAAATACTTGAAAATGATGAAATTACTACATCTGAAAGGGTTCGTTATTATACACTATCTATTAATTCAAATGTTTCATCGGTAGCTACTTCTAAACAAAAACTTCTTCCTAAAGGTAAAGTTAGATTACCAACTTGTCCTATACCTTACACAAATAAAACTTCTAAAGGTGGTTTAGACCCTTCAGATTATAGTGTTCAAGTTTTAGAGATAACTAATATAACTGCTATTAGTCAAATAATTGGTATTCAATGTAACATGGCAATTCAAAATACTACTATGTTGCCAAAAGATCTTACATTGGAACTTCGAGCTTATGATGTTACTTCAATTGTTAATCAAATAGAAAATGAAAGTGAAGAAGAATCTGGAAATTATTATGAAATTTCTGAATCTCTTATTTTAAATACTACATTTGAAACTCCTGGTGATAGTAATTATGTTTCTATTTCAAATAATAATATTCTTAGTCTTGCAGAAAATGAAACAAAATATTTATTATTTGAATTTAAAATATTACAAACTGCTGAAGGTGATATAGCTCCTGATTTTAGTTGGATCACTGATATTTTTTCACCTATTGCTACTTGGGAACCCGAATATTCATTAAGTCCTAATATCAATATTAAAGCTAATCTTGCTGGTAAAACAGATTTAATGAATAAATATATTAGTTCAATAGTTTATTTCTTTGTTGAACACAATATTAATAATTCTCGAATTATTACACAAGGTTTCGCAATGCGAGATACTGAAGTTAATAATTTTGGTAAAAATCAAACTTATAAAAATCCTTTTGGTGGTAATAATGCAAGATTTTATACGTTTGAATATCTTTATAATAAGATAAATAGTATTCGAGGCAAACTTAAACCTCTATATTTTGAAACTGATGTTCTTAAATTTGTTATCAATGAAGAACTTGATGATGATATAAGAGTGTTTAATGCTCTATGGAATGGTGAAGATTTTAATGGATTCGGAGAATCTAACAAATATGGAACTTTGTTTTTAGATGCAGATATTAATAATCTTAGTATTGATACTTCTCGTGCTGCTAAAGATGTTTCACTTGAATATATTAATGCTAATATTAGTTCTCAAAATAATATCGCTGGTGATAGTTATTATCGTATCGAAAAAGGTTTTGAAGGATTTAGTAATGGTTCAGAAAATGGTTTATGGGCAAGAGGATATATTGCTGATTTAATTAATAATTCTGAAACACTTTATTCTGATATTAATAATCAGAAACTTCAAATTGCATCTAATATAATTAATATTAAAGGTTCTTCTGACGTAACAACTCCTTTAGTTGGTGATACATTTATTGGATATATAACACTTCGAGCTACTGCTCCATCATCCGATTATCGTTATGGTGATGCTCAAGCAAAAGAATTAGATAGTAATGCTACTGTTTATCGTTGGATATTTACTGTTCCTCTTGAAAGTAAATTCAATATTCTTGCTCGATTCAGTGTTAATAACGTAGATAAATCTTTCAAATATCACGATAAACGTGGTAATGAATTACGCGAATTTTATCAATTAAGTTATCAAGTTGATAATTTCATAAATAGTAGTGTTGGTAAAGGTTATTCTCCTGTTTATAATGAGAATGGTATTGAAACATTTACTTATTTTGAAGAAATTCCCGGAACTCAAGACCATCCTTATCGTATAATTCGTAGTCAATTGCAGAGTGCTGAAAATGCTAATCTTAATTGGCGATTATTTAGAAGTGATGATTATAAAGATATGCCTTTTAATCGAGGTGAAATTATTGCATTGAAAACTGACAATAAAAATCTTTATATTCAACAGACTTATGGTCTGCATTTATTACAACTTCGTGATACACTTTCTAATACGGATGAAGGTACTTCGTATTTAGGTACAGCTGATATATTTAATATGGAACCTCAAGAGGTTACATATAGTCCCAGTGGTTATATAGGTTGTCAAAGTTATTTTGATACTCACGTTAATGTTATTGGTTATTTTGTTATTGATGCAGTTCATAGACGTATCTTCAATATCAATGGGGATAAAGTAAGTAATATGACTGCTCTTAATGCTCTTAAATGGTTTGATGGTAATCTTACAAAAGATGTAATTAATCCGTTTAAGAATAATGGTAGAATTTGGGCATTTAATGAAGATACTAATATCTTATATTTAGTCCAAAATGTTAATAATAAACAGTTCACAATTAGTTTTAGTCCTATTGCTAATGCTTGGATTTCATTCCATGACTATAATCCTATCGTAGGTATTACCAATCGAAATGGATTATTTTGGTTTGATAAACATGGTATTTATGCAATATCTAAAAATAATTATGGTCGATTCTTAAAAGATGATACTGGTAATCAACTTGTTAAAGAATCATATATTAAATTTATTCTTAACGACAATAGTAGTTATAATAAGTTATTAAATAATATTGCTTGGAAAGACAGAGTTGATATTGTTAATAATCTGTTACCTACTATTAATGAATTTGAGAAAACTATTAATGCTATATTAGTTCATAATGATGACCAATGTACTGGTTATAAACTTGTTAAATTTAATGATATTTGGTATAATGGTACAACTGGTGTTAATAAAGTAAATCTTTGGAGATTTAATAATGTTAATGATATACACAAACAAATACCTTTTATGATTACTGATTTAGTTGTAGATGAATCTGCACTAAAACGTAAAGCTAAATGGTATGATATTAATAAATTCATTTGTCAATATGTTTATTGTATAATGAAATTTGATAATAGTGATAATAACAGACTTTGGGAACTTATTGATGTTAATCCTGAATGGATTCTCGATAATCGTAATAATCAAAGGTAATTTGTAACAACTTGTGCGGCTCGGCCTTCGGCCTCGCTCCCCGGTGGGGCAGGAGGTTGCACGCCCACTTGTCGTGTTACTCAAACTTTTAATAGTATGTCTAATCGTAAAGTTAATCCTGATAGTCTTCGTCAAGTTACTCGTTATATTAATGAGTATTCTCAACATATTTGGGATAACGAATTGACTGGTGATAAAGAATTTGTTCGTGTTAAAGAAAATGGTAAACTTAAAACTGTTCGTTCACGTTCAAAAGATGGTAAATATTATTATCCTTATCCCTCGTATGAAGGTGGTGATGATACTATTGGCCCCGGTTTTAAGTTAAATGATACTTCTGATTTTACTAAATCTGTTAAAGCGAAAGGTAAAGCAACAAGAAAACAAATTGATGCTGAATTAAATCGTCGTATGGCAAAAGCCTACAATGATGTTCGTGATATTTATTCTGAGAAATATGGTATTGATGATTTCAATACTTTACCTCAACCTATTGTTAATCTTATGTCTAATCTCGCATATCGAGTAGGTCGAACTGGTTTTAGACAATATAAGAAATTGTTAAAAGGTGCTAATGAACGTAATACAGATAGTATTATTAAAGAATATACTACTGGTAATAAAAGAAGAGATAAATCTGAATTAGAAATATTTAAGAATAATAGTTCTAATGATTATGATATGATTAGAAATAGATTATTTTCTAATTTTAATACTGATGATAATCCTGATAACTATGTTGAAGATATGAGTAAAACTAATCGTAAAAAATATAATTTCGGTGGTATTCGTTCAACACATGATGCTACCGCTGATTATTTAGGAATGGCTCGTGATTCTGGTAATAGATTTTTTGGTAATGCTATGATTGATATATTTTATCATAGCGGAAAGAATGATGATACTGGAATCCCAGTTAAGAATTATGTAGATAAGTTAATTGCTAATGATAAACTTATCTATGCAAATATGCAGAACAAAATCAATAATGAAATTGTTACTGCTCGTGGAGTTGCTCGTTGTGGTGGTCTTGTAAGACGTAAGCGAAAAGATTTCGGTGGCGTTATGTCTGGTAATGTTTATCGAAGTATTGTCGCTGGTAAAAACAATCGAGATTATTTTGATGGAGAAGGTGTTGGTCTAAAAACTAAATATTTAGATGATGCTTATGCTGAAGGTGATATTGATTTGAATGCACAAGGTATTGCAAAGGCAAATCAGTTGATGGCTCGTGATTCAGCAATTTATGCTAATATGCAAAATAAGATTAATAATGAAGTTCTAACTTCTCGTGGTATTACTGCTAAATTCGGTGGACTTGTTGGAACTCCTCGTAGAAAATTCTATTGGGGTGGAACAAGTATTAATGATCCCGGTAGTGTTCAATGGGGTACGAGAGTTCAAGCCAGTGATATTGATGAATCTAAATATAGTGCTGATGGCGAAGGTATCGTAGGTGGTAGCGCTTTAAGTGGAGCTGGAACTGGATTAGGAATTGGAGCTGCTGTTGGTGGAACTGCGGCGCTTGCTACTGGTGCAGCTGCTGGTTCTTGGCTCGGCCCTATCGGTGCTGGTATCGGTGCATTAATTGGTGGTATCGTTGGTCTATTTACTGGACGTAAGAAAAAGCGTCAAGAAGAACGTCGTCGTCAAGAACTTTTAG
>ENA-OPDB01000068-OPDB01000068.1-human-gut-metagenome-genome-assembly--contig:-NODE-68-length-13408-cov-1.722010_pt1 | contig 13408 bp, 12 predicted proteins | sample MGYA00241573_ERZ501497 | MGnify/ENA primary metagenome ERZ501497 (study PRJEB25962, sample SAMEA2042584) | human gut metagenome | biome: human gut; feature: human-associated habitat; material: faeces... | reverse complement strand
CTTATTTTTAGAAGTATTAAAAGCATTAATAATACCATATGTAGAAAAACCTAAAATTAATCCTATTATAAGTATTACTGCCAGTAGCTCTATTAGCGTATATCCTTTTCTATTTAGTCTCATATCTATCACCTACCATTAACTTAATTATACAATAAAAAAAAAGAAGTAGCAAGACTTAAATTCTAATTGGATTAAAATCTACTTCTACATCTATCTTATTATTATTTTTATACATATCAATAATAAAATTTAAAGTACTTATTAAATTATCTTCTTTTTGATATTTAATAATAATCTGATAATGATAAATATTATTTATCTTAAATGCACTACTAGTAGTAGGACCAAGTATAATTGAATTACCAAGTTTACTTCTTAAATAATTACCTATCTTATTAGCTTCTTTAAATCCGCCTTCATAATCTCTTGAAGATATACTAACTAATGTTAAATAATAGTATGGAGGATATTTAAGCATCTTTCTAATACTCATTTCTTCCTTATAAAATTTTAAATAATCATGATTTTTAGCTAACATAATACTATAATGATCAGGATTATAAGTTTGAATAATAACTTCTCCCTTTGAAGTACTTCTGCCCGCTCTTCCTGCCACTTGGGAAAGTAACTGAAAAGTATTTTCACTAGCTCTAAAATCTGGAGCCATAAGTGAAGAATCTACTGATACTACTCCTACTAAAGTAACAAGAGGAAAATCAAGTCCCTTAGCAATCATCTGTGTACCAATTAAAATATCATATTTATGCTTACCAAAGTCATCAATAATCTTCTGATGTTCTCCTTTTTTACTAGTAGTATCAACATCCATTCTAACTATTCTAGCTTTAAATAATTTATTTAATTCTTCCTCTAACTTCTCAGTACCAAGTCCAAAATCTCTTAACTTACTACCACATTTAGGACATACCTTACTAGGTACTTTAGCAGTACCACAGTAATGACATTTTAAATTATTACTTGTCTTATGATAAGTATAAGTAACATCACACTTAGGACACTTCTCAGTATAACCACATTCCCTGCAACTAATAACACTAGAATATCCTCTTCTATTAAGTAGAATAATACTTTGTTCCTTTCTATCTAGTTTTTCTTTAATCTTACTCTTCAAAGTATCAGATAAAATAAAATTACCCTTCTTAACCTCTTCTTTCATATCAATAATTTCAACATTAGGCATTGTACTACTACTAGGTCTTTTAGATAATACTAATAATTTATATACTTTATTACCTGCCCTAGCAAAAGATTCCAAACTAGGAGTAGCACTTCCCATAACTACTGGACATTTATGATATTTACTTCTAAGAATAGCAATATCTTTAGCATTATATCTAGGATGATTCTCTTGTTTATAACTACTAGTATGTTCTTCATCTATTATAATAACTCCAATATTATTAAAAGGAACAAAGATAGCACTTCTCGTACCAATAACAATCTTAGCTTCTCCAGTAGTTATCTTTCTATATTCATCATATCTCTCAGTATCAGATAATTTAGAATGTAATACTGCTACTACATCACCAAATCTCGATATAAACTTTCCTACTACTTGAGGAGTTAAACTAATTTCTGGTACTAACATAATTGCTTCTTTCCCTAGTTTTAAAGCTTCTTCAATAATACTCATATATACTTCTGTTTTACCAGAACCAGTAACACCATACAATAAGAAAGTATTAGCTTCCCCAAAAGAATTAACTACTATATCTTTAGCCTTTTCTTGTTCTTCATTTAATACTACCCTCTTATAATTACTTATCCCTGTATAAGAGTATCTTTTATCTTCTTCTAAATATATTTCTCCAACTCCATTCTTAACAATAGTATTAATAGTACTAGTTACTAGACATCTTAGTAATAAGTATATCTCCTTCTTTTAACTTACAAAGTAAATTTACTTGACCTTCATATCTACATTTACTTATATATTCATCTATTTCTTCAATACTCTTAGTTCTTCTTAAATACCTATTATATTTAATTTTAATATTAGTATTAACTTTAGCTTTTAACGCTTTAGGAAGCATTACTTGATAAGCACTAACAAGTGAACATAATAAATGTCTACTCATATATTTACCAAGTAAGATCATTTCTTTATTAAGTACAGCCTCATTATCTACAACATCAATAATATCTTTAATTTTATTCTTATCATAATCAGTATCATTAAGTATATTCATAACAAATCCCTCTAGTTCCATTTTACCAAAAGGTATTTTTACTCTAATACCTATTTTAATATTATCTTTAAATCTCATAGGTACATGATATACATAATACTGATCTACTGCTTTTGCACTAATTTGTGTTAATACTTCTACAAACATAATAATACCACCTTATATCTATTATACTAAAATCTATTACTAAAGTACATAATAATATTTAAAAAATAAGACTCTAGTTAAATACTTTAGCCTTATTTTTATTTAATTAAAAATGAATGTTATTAATATTGTTGCTATTGATAATATTAAACTTAATGTAATTAACATTAAATATGTAATATTTCCTCTACTACGCCCTGATGGTGATTCTACAACATAATTCTCAACAATCTGATTCATAGTTTGATTCATAACTTGAGTAGCGGCTATTTCATACTTCTTTTTAAATTCTAATAATGTCTTTGTCATTTTTAAATATCCTTCTTTACTCATATTACATGATACAAATTCATCATATGGAAAGACTATTTTTTCTGAAGAGCCAAGTCTTTCTGAAGAGCCAATTTTTATTTCTTTTGGTTCATGGTTTTTTCCAAAATCCCATATTTGATATTTATCTTTAAATTCTTCATATGGTATTATATTACCATCTTTTACAGCTTGAGCTAGAAAACTATTAACAGCATTTATAAAAGAACCACCATTTTGAAGTATCCAGTATTCTACTCCAATTCCTCCTAATCCACCTTCTGCCTCAGAAGATCTTCTTGATTTATAAGCCTTGCCAGCTTTTAAAATCTTTTTAGCATATACTATATTTGCTTTAACAAGTGGAAATTGTTCTGGATATTCTTTTTCTATTGTTCTTAATAAATCAGATAAACAAGTATCTGTTGAATAATCAACTTTATCTCTCTTCGGAGTAAACGAAATATCTATATCAATTGGCTCTTCTATTCCATCTAACTTAATATCTTTTCCTCTAAATCTATTATCATGTGATATATTTGTTTGGGGAGAAAATAAAGAATTAAGATCTCTAATTACAGCAGCAGTATTATTTAAATCATTACGACCAACTCTAGTCATAAAATCATAATCTGCATCCCCAGGAACATTTGTGCCTCTTGATGTTGATCCTGTCTCTAACAAATCAATATTACCTTGTGATAAATCATTTAATATTGTATCATTTATTTGTGTTGCTCCTAATGAAGATACTAATATTTCTTTTATTTTATCAGTAATAATTTTTCTTTTTTCTTGTTGTTTACTTCTATCTTGCTGCATTTCAGTTACAAGTTCCTCAATGCCAGGAAAATATAATAGTGATGTATCCACTATTGGATATGCTTTTTCTTCTTCAGTTATTGTTTTGTAATAAGAAATTCCATCTAATTTACTACGAATAGTATCATATTCTTTTTTTGTAAAAACTAATTTACCAGTAAAGTCATATACTGGTTTATATATACCTTTTTTAGCAAGTAACATTTTTAAACGAATCAAATCATCATAAACATCAGAAGTCTGATTAACATAATTAACACTTCCATCTTCATTATATGGTTTTAATGAATTTATTTCAAAATTCTTTTTATATATAATATAATCAACATCTGTTACTAATGAATAGCCTGTTCTGGCACCCCAACGTGCGGCATTTACACCACTTAAATCCTCGGTAGAAAATACTTCTAACTTCATCGGATCATAAGGCGAATCAATATTTCCATTATTATCTCTCGTAATTCTAATATTAGGATTATTTTTATCAGTTACAAGATAAATATTGCCAAAACCAAAACCAGTTGGAGTTCCACTTATGCAACTATATATTGTTTTTTTCATACCATTTGCTGTGTTTATTAATGAAAAGTCTATATCTAATGGTGTCATATCAGAATCACTTGTTCCCTTAAGAGGACCCAAAAACTCTTTACAAACATTTCCAATATCTAATGATGCTTCAAGTGCATCTATATTACCTATACATCTTAAAAGGTCACCATCTTCAAATGAAAATGTTTGCCTTTTAATTGCATTACTTTCTCCTAATCTTTCGGCTTTTTTATAAGAATCTATAATATAATTATTTAAACTTTCAAAAGAATCAAATCCAGCATAGTAAGCAAAACTTCTAATTATTCTATCAGGTAAACTATGTCTATCTGTTGGAGAAAATTCTTTACTTAAAACTCTAATCTTATCTGGTAATGATAAATTATCAAGTGTCATGTTTTTACTTTGAGTTTTATTTTCTTGTAATGCCTCTAAATGGGAAGAAAAAATATCTAATACATTCTTTTCTTCGAAAGTTAATGATTCAAAAGTTCTTTTACCCGATACTATATCTAAATATAAATCATTTCCTACTTTAATATTATTCATATAATCTATTAGTGATCTATCAGCAGAACAAATTGATATTCTTAATAAATCATTAAATACCATTTGCATTCTAATATCTCTATCAGAACCATTTCTTCTTAAATAGGCCATTCTTTTTTCTAGTGGATTTGCATTTAATAAGTCAGGTGAAATTCTACTATTTTTATCAAAATTAAATGTCGATTTATTAAAATTTGGATATAGTGTCTCAAAACATTTATAAATTTTAGCAAATAATGGAAGATTATTTTTTTCAAAGATTTTTTCTATTTTTGCAAATACTTCTAAAGGATCGTCTTGTTCTAATGCACCATCAATAATTTGATCTCTTAATTTATAAGCTTCTTCAGAATTAGTTAATTCTGATCTTTTATACAAACTATAAAGTTCAGCTATTTTATCCTCAGTTAAATCAAAAAACCTTTTCTTTATATGTTCAATCATTTTATCAGTATTTTTATTTTGATAATGTTTTAATTCAATCATTTTCCTTAATTTTGCTATTATAATAGAAATATCATCATTATTTTTATTATTATTTTTCAAATCCCAAAATCCATTATCATAAGCTGCTTTTATAATTTCATCTGTTAGTGCTTCATCTTCTACATAATTTAAGTTATTAGGATCTTGTTTTACAGCATACATCATTACTTTTGGATTTTGTTTTAATGTATAGTTTGTTTCTTTAGCATCAAAAACATACTTTCCAGTTGATAAAGCAATATCTATCATTTCATCTGTTAGAGCTTTATCTGAAACATAATTTAAATTATTAGGATCTTGTTTTACAGCATATAACATTACTTTTGGATCTCTTTTAAGTTGAGATATTATATTATTTGATAATGAATTATGGAAACATTCAAACTTTAATCTCTTAAAATCTTTTTTTGCAGCTTTAGTTATTAATTTTGTTATAGTATCAGTATCTCCTAATGATTCTAAATCATCTATATTTCTGATTATTATTTCTAAAGCTTTTTCATTGGACATTGTAGACATAGTTATTTTTTTTATAAATTTGGTTATATTCATATCTATTACCTCTTCTAGTATAATTTTACTATAATTTATGTGATTGTACAATAAATTTTAATAATTTTTTTAAAATAAAAAGAGAAACTATTTCTCTTTTATATATCTATATCCATCATAAGTAATCATATTCCTACTAAAAATAATCTTATTCTGAATAATATTATTAATATTATTAATATAATCACTATCAATATCCCCACTATATTTACCATTAAGACTATTATATTTACCTTTATCAGTAATCCATGATAAATTATCTAAAATAACCATGCCTTCATTATTAGATAATAGATCAGAACCTGCGAATAATCTAGAATCATATTTAATATCAAATAAATTATATATAGTTGGTAATACATCTATAGGCATACCTACTTTAGTAATACTAATATTTTTCATACTACTATTATATATAATTAGAGCATTATGATTTATTTCAAATAGTTCATCTCTCTTATAACTAGATAATTCATTAATTTCTTCTAGTGATAATCCATATGGATAATGATCTGCGAGTAAGACAATTACAGTATCCTCTAAAATACCTTTATTTTCTAGTTCTTTTAATAGTGATTCCATTGCTCTATCTAATTCTATTTGAGTAGCAAGATATGATTTTGCCTTATCACTATAATCTAAGTTTTTTACTAAGTCCCAATTCTTACTAACAATACTATTACCTTCTTTAGTATAATCCAAGTGTCCTGATACTGTCATATAATAAGTCATAAATGGTTTATCACTATTTATGTAATCATTAGTAGTAGCTTTAATCATTTCTATATCACTTTCTGGCCACATATTACAGTTTATGTTTAATCCCATGTTGCAGGCTTTAAAATTATCAAAACCTAAGGCTTTAAGATATTTGTATCTATTTTGAAAATAACCATCATGAGCGTGATAAGCATAAGTATTATATCCTTTTTCTTTAAATACAGTAGCTAGTCCATATGGAAAACTATTTTTTCCACTCTTCCACTTTGTAAGAGTTGAGTAATTAGGATATAATCCTGTTAATGATTGAAATTCTCCTCCTATTGTAGATAAATAATAAGGTACATAAAAATTATCAAATATAAAGCCATTATTAGTTAGTTTATATAATGTCGGAGTTCTATCTTTATCTATTCCTATTTCGCTAAAGGATTCTGCTACTACAAAAATAAGATTTTTATTTTCAAACATACCAGTATACTTATTTTTACTAGTACCAGGATTATTATCTATATATTCTTTTATATCCTTATTTAATTTATTACTAGATAAATCTAGATCTAAGTTATTCTTTTCATATACAAATAAATCTTCATCATTGTTTTCTTCTTCATAATTTACTTCTATTACCTTATCATCAAACCCAAATATATTCCTATATATATCTAACCCTGTACTAGATAATACTCCCATCTTCTGAATACTAAGAGGAATATTGTTAGTATTATAATATAAATCATATAAAGATATATCTTTATTATCTTTAGTACTATTTATATATAATCTATATGATAGAAAAGATAGTGGTATTAATATTATATAACTATATAAATATTTCTTATTTTCTTTTATATTAAGATCTATTTTTTTTCTAAATATTATAAGTAATATAAATGGTAAAAAGAATAGTATTAAATAATGAATATTACCCACTATTACTTTTATAGTCTCACCAGCAAATCCCATTGCTTGATCGGATAATTTAAAACAGTCTAATGAAAAGAATGTTTGTAAAAATGATTTAAATATTGCCTCTAGAGCAAACCAAAAACATAATACAAAATATATTATATAACTAAATATTTTATTTGTCTTCTCACTACCTACTGTCATTAATATGGTCATAATAAAAGAAGAAAATAAGGAATAAATAAGAATACTAAGTACTTCACTCTTTGAATAAATATCAAATGATATAAGAGCAAACATTGCTTCAAAAAATATTAGTACTATGTAGTTTAATAAATTTATTTTGATTATTTTCTTCATATTAACCCTCTTTTCTTAATTTAATATATTATTTCTTTTTATAATTATTATAAAATTCTTCTTTTAATTCTAAGAATCTATCTTCTTTAATAGCTTCTCTTATCTCTTCCATAATTCTAATTAAGAATCTTAAATTATGGATAGATAAAAGTCTTTGACCTAGTGTTTCATCTGCCACTAGTAGATGTCTAATATAAGCCTTAGTATAATTTTTACAGCATTTGCAGTCACAACTTTCATCTACTGGAGTAAAATCTTCTTTATACTTAGCATTTCTTAAATTAATCTTACCATCTCTAGTAAAAGCATGACCATGTCTAGCAAGACGAGTAGGAAGTACACAATCAAACATATCTACTCCTCTTTCTACTCCTTCAAATAAATCAGTAGGTTCTCCTACTCCCATTAAATATCTAGGTTTATCTTCTGGTAAATATTTAATACCATATTCAATCATCTTATACATCGTCGGTTTATCTTCTCCTACTGAAGTACCACCAATAGAATAACCATCAAAACCTAATTTAACCGTCTCTTTACAAGACCATTCCCTTAAATCTTCAAATTCTCCTCCCTGTACAATACCAAATAAACTTTGATTAGGATTATTAAAAACAGCCTTCCCTCTCTTAGCCCATCTAATAGTTCTCTCAACACTATTCTTCATATATTCATGAGTTACAGGATATGGAGGACATTCATCAAAACTCATAGCAATATCACTATCTAATTTATTTTGAATCTCAATACTCTTTTCAGGCGTTAAGAATAATCTCTCTCCATTAATATGACTCTTAAATACTACTCCCTCTTCACTAATATCTTTAGGTTTAGCCAAACTAAACACCTGAAAACCACCACAATCAGTAAGAATAGGACCATCGTAATTCATAAACTTATGAAGTCCTCCTGCTTTCGCAACAATATCTTCTCCTGGTCTAAGCCATAAATGATAAGTATTAGATAATATAACACCTGCTCCTATCTCTTTAATTTCTTCTGGATCAAGAGTCTTAACCGTAGCCTGAGTACCTACTGGCATAAACATCGGAGTCTCAAACTTACCATAGTTAGTCTCTAATGTTCCATATCTAGCCTTAGTATCTTTATCTTTATGTAATAATGTATATTTAACTTTCATAATACGCCTCATTTCTTACTAATTATATCAAATATAACAATTAAAGTAAAGAAAAAAAGTACCATTAAAGTACTCCTTATTCATGTATCTTCTTCATAAGTAAAGTAACATCTTTTACTTCTACATTAGAAGTATTAATATCTCCCGTTAAATTAGTCATAACCTCAAGTATAGTATCATATTCAAATCTAAATAAAATATTCTTACTAAAATACATCTTACTAATATCACCAAGAGGTGATTCAAAAGTTAAATCTTTAATCGCAGATCCAGTACTATCTGCTAAATAAAAACTACCACCATGAGTATTATCTACCCCCATCAATATATCCAGATAAATCAATTTCATAAATACCTGGTACTACTTCTACTTCAGTATTATTAGGAACAATAAAATATTCACTAGGTTCTGGTACTAACCAAGTCTCATTAATAATCATTGCTTCAATATCATTCATTATAACTAGCAAAGAATATCCCTTCAGTACTACTACTAGGAGTCTCTCCTTGAGGTCCCGCAGGACCAATTAAACCCTGTGATACCATAGGCCAGTCATCCCAATAATAACAATATTACATATACATTTCTTATCTCTTTCTATCTTATTATAAGGATTCATACTATCCATCCCTATAATAATCTATGTAATAATAATATTTAAGTAATTATTATCATTTACATTCTTTCACCTTTCATGAAATGCCAAGGTCATTTCATGTCATTTCTAGCCTATAGTCTAGAAACGAATATCATCCATATCTATTATATTCACAGTGAATACCTAAAAGAAAGAAAAGAACTAGTATCACTAAGGATAATGATATTAAATATCCTGTCCAAACGTTCAAAACGAGCAGTGATATAAGTTCTTTTCACTACTATCTAAAAAATAAAACTTATAACTATTTACTAGAAACTTTTAATTCTTCTAACATCTGCTCTTTCATTTTATCTATATCAGTAAAAAATACCTTTATTCCCCTTGTATTAAGCTTCATTAACTCTTTAAAATTATCATAAATTATCTGTTCTAACTTTTCTGGTACTCTAGCAGGCTTACCATCAATTGTATGAACATGGTCAATATACTTTTCTAAAGTTGGAAAAGCATTCTGAAGTAAAATAGCAGATTCTTCATCAAAAATTTTTTCTATTAATATAGTATTACAAAAACCATATTTTTCTATTTTCTTATCAATTATTTTTTTATATTTATCTATTTTTGAACTAATAGGAATAAACCATAAAATATCATTATCCTTAATAGTAAAATAAGTAGGTCTTTTTTTACCCTTTTCATGATTTTGCATTAAATTATCATCGTTAACAATATCAAAAAAATCATCCTTAATATGATATAAATATCCAGTTTGAACCTTCATAACAATCTTTTCTCCTTTCATTTTATTTCATAAACATATAGTAAAAAACATATTATTTTTGAACTATTAAACCCAATAAAAGTATATCATAAATTAAAAGAAAACTCTACTTAAAAAGTAAGAGTTTTCAAACATTTTCGCTCGGGATTACTTATTACTCGCACCACCCGTAAGCGAGAAACATTGTCGACCAGGATTACTTATTACTCGCAAGCCACCTGGAAGCGAGAAACATTTTCTTATTAATGCATTCATCAAATGCAATAATAATATACTATATTTTATGCCAAAAGTCAATACCATTGCATAAAATTGGCAAATTATCATTTGCATTAATATTATATACAATTTTTATTGTTTTATTATCAACTAAATTTTGTAGAAAAAAGACACTCAAATGAGTATCTTTAATTTAATTATTCAATAATTTCAGTAACTGATCCAGCACCAACAGTGTGTCCACCTTCTCTAATAGAGAATTTAGTACCATTTTCAACTGCAATTGGAGCAATTAATTCAACTGTCATAGTAACATTGTCACCAGGCATAACCATTTCAGTTCCTTCTGGTAATGTAACTACACCAGTAACGTCAGTAGTTCTGAAATAGAATTGAGGTCTATAGTTTGTAAAGAATGGAGTATGTCTTCCACCTTCTTCTTTAGAAAGTACATAAACTTGTGCTTTGAATTTTTTATGTGGATGAACTGTTCCAGGTTTAGCAAGAACTTGTCCTCTTTCAACTTCACTTCTGTCGATTCCTCTTAATAATACACCAGCATTATCTCCAGCTTCAGCATAGTCAAGTTGTTTTCTAAACATTTCAATACCAGTAACTACTGTTTTCTTAGTATCTTTTAAACCAACGATTTCAACTTCATCATTAAGTTTTAATTGTCCTCTTTCAACTCTACCAGTAACAACTGTTCCTCTACCAGTAATAGTAAATACGTCTTCAATTGACATTAAGAATGGTTTGTCATTATCTCTTTCAGGAGTTGGAATCCATTCATCAACAGCATCCATTAAGTCTTCAATAGCCTTAACATACTTAGGATCTCCTTCAAGAGCTTTAAGAGCAGAACCTCTAATGATTGGAGTATTGTCTCCATCAAATCCATATTCAGTAAGTAATTCTCTTACTTCCATTTCAACTAGGTCTAATAACTCTTCATCATCAACCATATCACATTTATTTAAGAATACAACCATTCTAGGTACACCAACTTGTCTAGCAAGTAAGATGTGCTCTCTTGTTTGAGCCATAGGACCATCAGTTGCAGCAATAACTAGGATTGCTCCATCCATTTGAGCAGCACCAGTAATCATGTTTTTAACATAGTCTGCGTGTCCTGGACAGTCAACGTGAGCATAGTGTCTCTTATCAGTTTGGTATTCAACGTGTGCAGTGTTGATTGTAATACCTCTTTCTCTTTCTTCTGGAGCTTTATCGATATTTGCATAATCCATAAATTCAGCTCCACCTTTAGCTGCTAAAACTTTTGTAATAGCGGCAGTTAATGTTGTTTTACCATGGTCAACGTGGCCAATTGTACCAATGTTAACGTGTGGTTTTGAACGATCAAATTTAGCTTTTGCCATTTTAATTTCCTCTCTTTCTTTAATATTACAATATATATTTTATCATATTATTGTATTTTTTCAAGTGTTTTTACTAATTTCCACCATTTTTTTTGATGATTTCATCAGCAATTGATTTTGGAACTTCTTCATAATGGTCAAGTTCCATTACATAGTTACCTCTACCTTGAGTAGAACTTCTTAAACTAGTAGCATAACCAAACATTTCAGCAAGTGGTACCATAGCAGTAAATGCAATAGCATTTCCTCTTGATTCTTGTCCTTGTGGTTTACCACGTCTTGCAGTTAAGTCACCAATTACAGCACCAGTATATTCATCTGGAGCAGTAACTACTACTTTCATTATTGGTTCAAGTAGTACAGGTTTACATTTGTTTTTAGCTTCTTTTAAAGCAAGTGATGCTGCAATCTTAAATGCCATTTCAGATGAGTCTACATCATGGTAAGATCCATCAAATAATGTAGCCTTAACATCTACCATAGGGTATCCTGCTAGAATACCAGTTTGCATAGCATCTTGTAATCCTTTATCAATAACTGAGATGTATTCACGAGGAACAACACCACCAACAATGTTATCAACAAATTCATAACCTTTCTCAGGATTTGGTTCAAATCTAATCCAAACATGTCCATATTGTCCACGTCCACCAGATTGTTTAATATGTTTACCTTCACACTCACCAGTTTGTGTAATAGTTTCTCTATAAGCAACCATTGGAGCACCAACAGTAGCTTCAACATTAAATTCTCTTCTCATTCTATCTACGATAATATCAAGGTGTAACTCACCCATACCAGAGATAGTAGTTTGACCAGTTTCAGGATCAGTATGCATTCTAAATGTTGGATCTTCTTCAGCAAGTTTTTGAAGGGCAATACCCATCTTTTCTTGGTCTGCTTTAGTTTTAGGTTCAACAGCCTGAGTAATAACAGGTTCAGGAAATTCCATACCTTTCATGATAACAGGTTTCTTCTCATCACATAGAGTATCAGCAGTTGTAGTATTCTTAAGACCTACAGCAGCTCCAATTTCACCAGCATATATCTCTGGAATCTCTTCTCTATGATTAGCGTGCATTAGTAGTATTCTACCAATTCTTTCCTTAACATCTTTAGTAGAGTTAAGTACATAAGAACCACTCTTTAAAGTACCAGAATATACTCTAAAGAAAGTAAGTCTTCCTACGAATGGATCAGTAGCAATCTTAAATGCTAATGCAGTAAATGGTTCAGAATCAGATGGATGTCTAAGTACTACATTTCCTTTCATATCAGTACACTCAATAGCTTCTATATCAGTAGGAGCAGGTAAATAATCAACAACAGCATCAAGTAGTAACTTAATACCCATGTTACCTAAAGCAGTTCCACACATAACAGGGAAGAATTCGGCCTTTAATACACCCTTTCTGATAGCTTTCTTAAGTTCACTAACACCTATTTCTTCACCATCTAAATATTTCATCATTAATTCATCATCTTGTTCTGCTGCTGCTTCAATCGCCGAGAAGCCCAAGATGACGCGCACCAAGCAGTTCTGCACCGACGAGGAGTACCTCCAGACCTTTGCCCACCGCTACCGCATCGTGGACCTCGTGCTCGAATACCGCGGCGTGAAGAAGCTCCTGTCGACCTACGTCGAGGCGCTGCCGCAGCTGGTC
>ENA-OPDB01000063-OPDB01000063.1-human-gut-metagenome-genome-assembly--contig:-NODE-63-length-13872-cov-1.563871_pt1 | contig 13872 bp, 10 predicted proteins | sample MGYA00241573_ERZ501497 | MGnify/ENA primary metagenome ERZ501497 (study PRJEB25962, sample SAMEA2042584) | human gut metagenome | biome: human gut; feature: human-associated habitat; material: faeces... | reverse complement strand
ATGCAGCAATTAAAGCAATTTACAACGGCGAAATCAAGGACGGAGATGTTGTTGTAATACGTTACGAAGGACCCGTAGGCGGCCCCGGTATGCGTGAGATGCTCAACCCCACCTCGGCACTTGCCGGTATGAAGCTTGACAAAACGGTTGCCCTTATCACAGACGGAAGATTCAGCGGAGCTTCAAGGGGTGCTTCGATAGGCCACGTTGCTCCCGAAGCAGCCGCAGGCGGTGAAATCGGCCTTATAGAAGAGGGCGACATCATTGACATTGACATTCCTGCCGCAAAGGTAAATGTCAGAGTATCCGACGAGGAGCTTGCAGAGCGTAAAAAGCACTATGTTCCTCATGAGCCTAACGTCAAAACAGGCTGGCTCGCAAGATACGCGTCGCTTGTTTCCTCCGCCAAGGACGGCGCCGTTATGAAATTCTAAGTGAACAAAACAAAGCTCCGCCAAAGAAAATTCTCTGTGCGGAGCTTTTATTTATACGGACACTTTAACTATTTGTCGCAATCCTCAATAATCATATCATCTATCGTTTTGCCTGCCGGTATAAGAGGAAGCACCTTTTCGTCTTTGGGTATAGCGCAGTCAATCCAAACGGGGCACTTATCCTCCTTAAGTGCCTTTTGGAATACGTCGTTAAACTCGGCTAAAGTATGCGCTCTGTAGCCCTTTCCGCCGAAGCCCTCTATTACCTTAACATAATCGGTTTTGCGGTGCGGATCGGTCTGCGAATAGCGTTTGCCGTAGAATGCGGTCTGCCACTGACGAACCATACCGAGAACCTCGTTGTCAAAAATCACGGTTATTATCGGCAAATTATAGCTGACTGCGGTGCACGCCTCATTCATATTCATATGGAAAGAGCCGTCGCCCGTGATATGTATAACTCTCCTATCGGGGAACGCAACCTTGGCGCCTATTGCCGCTCCGTAGCCGTAGCCCATAGTGCCGAGACCGCCGCTCGTCAAGAATGAACGCGGATCGGTATGCTCCAAATACTGAGCCGCCCACATCTGGTGCTGGCCGACATCGGTAACATAAACAGTATCCTTCGGCACATTTTCGCAAATCGCCCTTATAAGCTGATGCGGCGTAATAAATTTGTCGGAATCTACTGGATGATAATCGCTCTTTTTGTATTCGTCAAGGGTTTTAAGCCAATCGGTCCGGTCGCTTTGCTTTACGTAATGTAAAAGGTCCATAACGATAGTCTTAACATCGCCCACCAAAGCGTGATCTACTTTAACGTTTTTATCGATCTCACTCAAGTCAATATCAATCTGTATTACCTTTGCTTTATGAGCAAAACGATTTGTATTGAGAGCGACTCTGTCGGAAAATCTCGTGCCTATCGCAACAAGCACATCTGCTTCGTCAATAGCTTTATTGGTAACAAAGCTACCGTGCATACCGACAAGGCCGTAATTCAGCCTTTCGCTGTATCCGAGAACTCCCGCCGCCATAAGCGTATGACAGCACGGCGCGCCTGTTTTGTTTACGAGCATACGCACAAGGTCCGAGGCCTCCGACGACACCACGCCGCCGCCTATTTCTATAACCGGTCTTTTCGCCTTGTTTATAAGGGCCGCAGCCTTTTTGACCTCGTCCTCATTTATTACTGTATTGTCAATTATAACCTCGGGAGCAGCTTTTTCGTATTCGGTAATCGCCGCCGTAACGTCCTTGGGGATATCGACAAGTACGGGACCTTTCCTTCCGGAATTTGCTATTTTAAAAGCCTCTCTGAGCGTCGGAGCAAGTTCCTTTATGTCGCTGACAAAAAAATTATGCTTTGTAATAGGCATTGTAATGCCTGTAATGTATACTTCTTGGAAAGCGTCCTTACCTATATAAGATGTTCCGACGTTGCCTGTTATGGCTACCATAGGTATGCTGTCCATATATGCCGTGGCAATTCCCGTAACAAGGTTTGTGGCGCCGGGACCGCTTGTCGCAATTACAACCCCCGTTTTGCCGGTTGCCCTTGCATAGCCGTCAGCAGCATGGGACGCGCCCTGCTCGTGAGCTGTCAGGATATGATGAATTTTATCTCTGTATTTATAAAGTGCATCATAGATATTGAGTACCGCTCCGCCGGGATAGCCGAAAATTGTGTCTACCCCCTGCTCTATAAGCACCTCAGCGATTATATCCGATCCGTTAAGCTTCATCTTTTTCTCCTGCCGATAAATAGATTTAAAATATATTTTATATCCGTTGTCGATAAATGTCAATAAAAAGACTGTATATATCGCCGTTTCGCGCACAAAACAGTCTTACAGCCGCTTTGATTTGCAGCTATACGACAAGGCTGCCGAGAACTTCGCCTACCTTACCGTGAATAACAAGAGAAAACTCGTCATCTCCTACATTTGCATCGCGGTTTATGAGTACCGAATTCCTACCGCGAAAATATCTTATAAGCCCTGCCGCAGGATAAACGGTAAGCGACGTTCCGGCAACAATTAGCATATCGGCGTTCATAATATGCCTTACGGCACCGTTAACCGTGCTTTCGTTGAGCGGCTCCTCATAAAGCACTACATCGGGCTTTATGATGCCTCCGCAGGTGCAATGGGGAACACCTTTACACGACAGCATATCTGTAAAGGCGTAAGCCTTACCGCATTTCATACAATGGTTATAATAAACGCTGCCATGCAGGTTATAAACGTTTTTGCTTCCGGCTTTTTCGTGAAGTCCGTCTATATTTTGCGTTATTACCGCTTTTAATTTACCTTTTTGCTCCATCTCGGCAAGCTTCAGATGCGCGATATTCGGTTTTACATCGGGATTTAACAGCTTATCTCTGTAAAACCTGTAAAACTCCTCGGGATGAGACATAAAATACGAGTGACTGAGGATAACCTCGGGCGGCACGCTGTAATGCATATTGTAAAGCCCGTCGGCCGAGCGGAAATCAGGTATTCCGCTCTCGGTAGAGACGCCCGCTCCGCCGAAAAACACCACGTAGTTGCTCTCGTCATACATTTTTTGAAGTTTTTCCGTATTCGTCATTTTTCCGCTCCTTTGCCGTATTTCCTTTTTTATTGTATTATATTAACTTTTCAAGTAATTTTCAATGAATTTTGCCTTGTAAGACGCACTATATTTCACCGTTTTTTAAAACATTGATTTTATATTCAAAAAAGTGCTTAAAAGGGTTGACAAACAGCCGAAATGAGCCGATAATAATAAGGCTTAAAGCAAATAAATAAATATCGGTAGGTAAGGCTCCCACAGGGATACGGGCTGCTGCCGCGAAAAGTGGAGACACTGTAAGCAGGTCAACAGGCCACATCGAAAAGTAAGGTGTGTTCTAACGCAGTTTCATCGCCCTCTGAAGCTAAAGCTTGAACGAAATATTTTTATCAATTCCGCTCATATCGCCTATCGATATGAGCGTTTTATATTGTGAGGTGAAAAATAATGGACGCAGGAAGCGCAAAAAGTGCGAAGCCCAAGCCGCGATCTATCGGCTGCGTGAATAGCATAACGTCTTTGGCGTTCATTGTTTTATTCACATAAGAGCTTTGCGCTTTGTTTCCTATGATAAGACAAAAACGTAAAAGGAGGAAGCAAGGTGTACGATAAGGTCCTTGAATTATTAAAAGAAAAAAATTATTCCGAGCTCAAAAAGCTCCTCTCCGATATGAACGAGGCGGATATCGCATCAATACTCACCGACGTACCGGAGGAAACGCTGCCGCTTTTATACCGTATATTACCGAAGGAGCTTGCGGCAGACGTATTTGTAAATATGGATTCGGACGCGCAGGAGATACTCATAAGAGCCTTCAGCGATACCGAGCTTAAAGAGGTTCTCGACGAGTTGTATGTAGACGATGCCGTTGACATCATTGAAGAAATGCCTGCAACGGTGGTCAAGAGAATACTTCAGCACACCGATCCGAATATCCGTAAAAGCATAAATGAAATACTCAAATATCCGGAGGACTCTGCCGGCAGCATAATGACTATTGAGTATGTTGACCTCAAAACATACATGACGGTTGACGACGCTTTTACGAGAATCAGGCGCACAGGCGTAGATAAGGAAACCATTTATAACTGCTATGTAACCGATGAAAACCGCAAACTGCTCGGCGTTGTAACCGCAAAGAAGCTGCTGCTTTCCGAAAAGAGTGAAAAAATAGCGGATATAATGGAAACAAACATTATATCCACAAACACATTAGCGGACCAGGAAATAGTTGCCGAAAAGTTCCGTAAATATGACCTTTTGGCAATGCCGGTTGTCGATCAGGAAAACCGTCTCGTAGGTATAATCACCATCGACGACGCCATGGACGCTGCCGGCCTTCCCCTTCTGGGCGTGGTCCCGGAGGACAGCGACGTCCCCTATTCCCTCAACCGCGACGGACAAGCCGTATCTTAAAATGAACGTCTTTGAGATTTGGAAAAAGCGTTTCCCGTGGCTCTTGCTTTTAATGGTATCCGCAACCTTCACCGGAAAAATAATAACGCATTTCGAGGACTCGCTTCAGTCCTGCGTCATACTCACGGCGTTTATTCCGATGCTTATGGATACAGGCGGAAACGGCGGAAGTCAGGCATCGGTAACGATAATCCGCGGACTCTCGCTCGGCGACATTGAATTCAAAGATATTTTCAAGGTTATCTGGAAGGAATTTCGCGTATCGATACTCTGCGGTCTTACACTTGCCACTGCCAATTTCATAAAGATGATGATTATAGACAGAGTAACGGTGCTTGTAGCCCTCACGGTTTGCTTAACGCTTATATTTACAATAATGCTCGCAAAATTCGTAGGCTGTACACTACCTATACTCGCTAAAAAAATAGGCTTTGACCCGGCGGTAATGGCAAGTCCGTTTATAACCACAATAGTTGATGCCCTGTCGCTTCTCATCTACTTCAACGTGGCGGAAACGGTGCTGAAGCTATAAAAAGGAACAAACAAAAAAAAGGCTGCAATGCAGCCTTTTTTATTTGCTTGATTTTAGATTCAGTGCTCTATCCAATCTCTGGAGCGCTCTACGGCTCTGAGCCATCCGTGATAAATCTCGTCACGTTTTACAAGCGGCATCTGAGGCTCAAATATTTTGTCTACCTCTCTTATGGCCTCAATTTCGTCGAGATCCTTCCAAAAGCCTACCGCGAGTCCGGCAAGATATGCCGCTCCGAGAGCCGTAGTCTCAACGACCTTAGGCCTGTTGACCTTTGTTCTTATCAGGTTTGCCTGTATCTGCATCATTATATTGCTGACAGACGCGCCGCCGTCAACGCGAAGCTCGGACAGCTTAATTCCCGAATCCGCCTTCATGGCTTCGAGCAGGTCTGTCATCTGAAAAGCTATTGCCTCAAGAACGCTTCTTGCAATATGCTCCGCCTTAACACCTCTTGTAAGCCCCACAATCGTGCCGCGCGCATACATATCCCAATACGGAGCGCCGAGTCCCGTAAACGCCGGAACAAAATAAATGCCGTTTGCATCGTCAACACTCTCCGCAAGCTCATCGCAACGGCGTGCCGAGTCAATGAGACGCAAATCGTCTCTCAGCCATTTAATAACCGAACCCGCATTAAATGCCGAGCCTTCAATCGCATAATTGACCTTACCGTCAAGGCCCCACGCCACGCCGGTTACGAGGTTGTTTTTGGACTTCACCCTGTTTTCGCCCGTATTCATAAGCAAAAAGCAGCCTGTGCCGTATGTATTTTTTGCCTGACCCGTCTTAAAGCAGCCCTGGCCGAACAGAGCGGCAGGCTGATCGCCTATTGCGCCGGAAATCGGAGTTCCGACTATATCCTCAAAGCCGAGAAGCCCGGAAGCTACCGTTCCGTACACCTCGCTCGACGGCTTAACCTCCGGCAAAATTGACATCGGAATGTCAAGCTTTTCGCAGAGATAAGGGTCCCACTCAAGCTTATCAACGTCAAAAAGCATTGTTCTTGACGCATTGGAATAGTCCGTAACATGAACCTGACCTCCGGTGAGATTCCATATAAGCCACGTCTCTACGGTTCCGAAAAGCAACTGCCCGGCATCGGCAAGGATTCTTGCTCCGGGGACGTTTTCCAGCACCCATTTGATTTTGGTGGCAGAGAAATAAGCGTCCACAACAAGCCCTGTATGCTCCTTTATGTAGTCACAAAGCTCCTTGTCTTTTTTTATTTCCTCGCACATCTCCGCCGTCCTGCGGCACTGCCATACTATCGCATTGTAAATCGGCTTGCCCGTACCCTTATCCCAAAGAATGGTGGTTTCGCGCTGATTTGTAATTCCTATCGCGGCTATATCCGATGAAATCACCTTCTTTTGAGTTATTACATCGGTAACCGCCTGGAACTGCGAATACAGTATCTCCATCGGGTTGTGCTCCACCCAGCCCGGGTGAGGATAGATTTGATTGAATTCATACTGCGCCTTGGTTACAATATTGCCGTGCTTATCAAAAAGAATGGCACGCGAGCTTGTCGTACCCTGATCAAGCGCAAGTACATAGTTTCCCATTTTATACACCTCTGCAATTCTCCGTGAAACCGCACGGAGTTTTTTATTATTTTAACGGTTTTCCTTTTTGGCAAGAGACCTTGATTTTTCATCCTCCGCAAGGTCATACAGCCTATGGAAATTAACGGTCTTGTTTCTCCACGCAACACCGTATGCCGCTTTTCTGAGCTTACTCGGATTTGCCTGCTTTAACGTAGCATAGCGAACCTCATATATATTCAAAAGGTCATAGTATTCCGGCAGGCTGTTCAAAAATCTCTCATAGCTTCTGTCGTCCTTATCCGACCACGCAGTCTCGGCTATCGCCGCAATACGTGGGAACACCATAAAATCAAGCGATTTTTTACTGCTTATGTGCTCTGTCCAAATAACAGCTTCTGTCCCCAGAAGCTCGCCGTAAACAGGCTCCGGGGCATATTCATACGTCTTTTTGAGATTTATCATACTGTACGGCAAATTAAGATAATAATGCGACGAGGACGAATTTATAAAAGTTCTGCCCGTTTTGCCTTCTCGGCTTACGACTTTGCCGTTCATATCTTTATCGCAAACCTGCCAAATTATATTTTTATCAAGCGGTTTTTCTTTGTCGCTCCCGTCGCAGCTGCGTATTATCGCCTTTCCGCCGTTTTTCTCAATATGAGACGCTATCTTGTTCATAAACCAAGTGTATAGCTCTTGCTCGTCTTTGAGAGACTCGTCCTTTATGCGCTTTTGGCAGTGCGGACATATGCTCCATCTCATTTTCACGGCGTCATCGCCGCCTATATGAATAATCTTATCGGGGAAGAGCTGCATTATCTCATCCGTAACTTCGTATACGAATTTAAGCGTGCTGTCCTTACCGGCGCACAAAATGTCGTGCTTAACGCCCCAGCTTGACGCCACATTCCGCTTTTGCCCGAAGCAGGAGAGTTCCGGGTACGAAGCTATTGCCGCCACCGTATGCCCCGGCACGTCAAATTCCGGAATAACCTTTATAAAGCGCTTGCGGCAATACTCTACAATATCGCGTATCTGCTCCTTGGTATAATATCTTTTGCCGTCATTTGTTTTTCTGTCGCGACGGCGGCGGTGCGAGCCCTTTTGCGTAAGCATCGGATATTTATCGATTTCAATGCGCCAGCCCTGGTCATCGGTAAGATGCCAATGAAAAACATTCAGCTTGTGAAGTGCCATAAGGTCTATAAGACGTTTTATCTCGCTTGTCCGCCAAAAACGACGGCTTGAGTCAAGCATAAAGCCCCTGTAAGGATAGAGAGGCTTATCCTCTATATACATATCGGGAACGGTGCCATCGCCCTGCAAAAGCAGCTGCTTTAGGGTTTGCAAGCCGTAAAAAATACCGCACTCGTTTTTTCCGTAAATATATATGCGCCCGTCGCGCGAAATAAGCGTATATCCCTCTTCGCCCGCAATCTCGCTGCTTTTAACAAGCTTTATCGAGACATCGTCCGAAATCTCACGGTGAATACGTATGTCAAACTGCTTTTTGACAAAATCTCGAAATTCCGTGGTAAAATCCGTTCTGGTTACGGTAGTATCCGGCGAGAGCGAAAATGACGGTTTCCCCTTTGATATTATTATTTGATTCGGTTGAGGGATTATATTAAACACAATTATCCTCCGGAAAAGATTTGATTTTGCACCGGCAGGGACAAAAAGCAAGAAAAAAGAGCTTTTCGGGCAGCGCACGAAGCATGCCGCTTCATCTTATACATTATATCAAAAAAGCGTGATAATAACAATACCGTTTTTCGTAATTTTGTATAAATAACAGCGAATATCGCTTCAATCAGCCGCTTACTGTCGTGATAATCGATAAAACAACGATAAAAGGGTTAATAAAATGCTTTTTGTATTTTTTGCATTTAATATTGAAAAGGTCGAGAAATTCTATATAATATATAAAGACAGTATCCATGATTTAAGACGGCAATACCGCACAACGAAAGGCTGATACAATGAATATTTACGAAGCAATATCCTCACTCGTTTTTTACGGAGAAAAAGAGGGACTTATAGAAAAAGAAGATGAAATTTACACGAGAAACCGGATAATGACCGTACTCTCTCTTGACTCATTTGAGGACGCGGAACCGAAAAAGGACGCCGAGCTTGAAGATATACTCTCGGTAATATTACAATACGCCGAAGAAAACGGGCTTTGCGAAAGCTCGGTAGTTTACCGCGACCTGTTTGATACAAAAGTGATGGGCACGCTTGTTGCAAGGCCGTCCGATATAATCGCCGAATTCCGTAAAAAATACAGCGTATCTCCCGAAGAAGCCACATCATATTATTATCATCTGAGCAGAAAATCGAATTACATAAGAGAATACCGTATTAAAAACGATATTAAATGGATAACAAAGACGGATTACGGTGACATAGATATTACGATAAATCTGTCTAAGCCCGAAAAAGACCCCAAAGCCATAGCCGCGGCTCTCAAATGCAGACAAAGCTCATACCCGAAATGTCAGCTTTGCAAGGAAAATGAGGGATACGCCGGCAGAGTCAACCACCCGGCGCGCGAAAACCATCGTATTATCCCGGTTACAATGGGCGGCTCGCAGTGGTATTTTCAATATTCTCCGTATGTTTATTATAATGAGCATTGTATAGTATTTAACGGTGAGCACACGCCGATGAAAATCGACGAAGGCGCTTTTTTAAAGCTTTTTGATTTTGTAAAGCAGTTTCCGCATTATTTTGTCGGCTCAAACGCCGATTTACCGATAGTCGGCGGCTCAATACTTACACACGAGCATTTTCAGGGCGGCAACTATACCTTTGCCATGGCAAAGGCACCTATCGAAACAGAGCTTTCCTTTGCCGGATACGAGGATGTTTCGGCAGGCATTGTAAAATGGCCTATGTCGGTAATTCGTCTGTCGGGTAAGGACCCCGAGAGAATATGCAGCCTCGGCGGAAGGATACTTGCGGCTTGGAGAAATTACACCGACGAGGACGCATTCATTTTTGCAACCACCGACGGTGTTCCCCACAACACAATAACGCCGATTGCACGCAAGCGCGGCGAAAACTTCGAGCTTGACCTTGTTTTACGCAATAACATAACCACAAAGCAGTATCCTGACGGCGTTTATCATCCGCACCCCGAATATCACCATATAAAGAAAGAAAACATCGGTCTTATCGAAGTTATGGGACTTGCCGTTTTGCCTGCAAGGCTTAAAACCGAAATGGAGCTTTTAAAGGAGGCCATGCTTTCGGGCGCGGATATAGAGAAGGACGAGAGAATAGCCAAGCATAAGGCGTGGGCCGAAGCGATAAAGAATAAATATGACATAACAGAGGAAAACTGCGATGACATATTAAAGCACGAAATAGGCGTTGTCTTTGCGGCCATTCTTGAGCAATGCGGCGTTTTTGCCCGAACCGAAAAGGGAAAAGAGCAATTTTTGAAGTTTGCGGATTCCGTAAAATAAAGTTTTTAAAACTTTCAAAATTCTTGTTGACAATCCGACAATTCGGTGGTATTATACAAACATTCTAATTCCTACGGGTTTAGTATAGATTGTTCGAGAAAGGAAATCGGTATGAAGTTTTTGACCGGCGACATTATGATAATGCAAGAGATGCGCATGTGCTCCATGTGCTTCATGCGTTATGCCCGAAACGGTCATTCACTTTTCTGTAAAGCCTGATTTTTTATCATTGCGTTAAGGCAGCGGAAGGTAATGACCTCCGCTGTTTTTTTATTTCAACGAGAGGAGCTTTATTATGAGTCTTTGCAGAGGCTTTAATATATTAAGAGACGATCGAATGTGCTTTGGGAAAGTCATCTGTCAAACACAGATTTTAATCACGCATCATTTCTTAACAAATATAATTTTCAATAAAAAGGAGATAAATCCATGAAAAAGTCAATAAAAAAATCCTTGGCATTAGTTCTTGCGCTCGCAGTTCTCACCGCAATCGCTCTCACAGGCTGCGGCAATTCAAAAAGCTCTAAAATACAGATAGCCGTTCCCAACGACACAACAAACGAAGCACGCGCGCTTCTGCTCCTCCAGGAAAACGGCGTTATAAAGCTCAGAGACGGCGCAGGCATTACAGCCACCAAAAACGATATTGTTGAAAATCCGCACAACGTTGAAATAGTAGAGGCCGAAGCAGCTCAGATACCCAACGTATTAAAGGATGTTGACTACGCCGTAATCAACTCAAACTACGCTATAAACGCAGGTCTCAACCCCGTATCGGATTCGCTTCTTATAGAGGGCTCCTCCTCGGCTTACGGCAATATTCTCGTAACTAAGCAGGGAAATGAAAATTCGCCTAAAATTCTCGCTCTTGCGGCAGCCTTAAACAGCAAGCAGGTTGCGAACTTTATCAGCGACAAATACAACGGCTCGGTCATCAGCGTTGTTGAAAATCCCGGTGACGGATACGACCCGAACGTTGACTATGACGCACTTAAAGACACAACTATAACCGTTGCGGCTTCTCCCACACCTCACGCCGAAATTCTCGAAGTTGCAAAGCAGATTCTCGCCGAAAAAGGCATAGCTCTCAATATTCAGACCTACAACGACTATGTAGTTCCCAACACCGTTGTTGAGGACGGCACCATAGACGCAAACTACTTCCAGCACACTCCTTACCTTGACAACTTCAACGAAGAAAAGGGCACTCACCTTGTGTCTGTCGGCGCAATCCACGTTGAACCGATGGCTCTTTACGGCGGCAAGCAGACAAATCTTGACGCTCTCGGTGTTAAAGGCAAATAATAAGGCAAAAGGAGAAATTATCCTTGATTGAATTAAAAAACGTAAGCAAATCGTTTGATACCGCCGAAGGCAAGGTTGACGCGCTGAAGGACGTCTCAATAACAATAGAGGACGGCGATATATACGGTATCATCGGTATGAGCGGCGCCGGGAAAAGCACGCTCGTTCGATGTATAAATATGCTTGAAAAGCCCACATCCGGTGAAGTTATCGTGAACGGCAAAAGACTTGACACGATGTCTCCGGCTCAGCTTCGTGCGGCTCGCCGCAACATAACGATGATATTTCAGCAGTTCAACCTTTTAATGCAGCGCAACTGCTTAAAAAATGTGTGCTTTCCGATGGAGCTCGCCGGAGCAAGCAAAAAGGATGCACAAAATCGCGCAAAGGAGCTTTTAGCCCTTGTCGGACTTCCCGACAAGGCCAAGGCTTATCCGGCTCAGCTCTCGGGCGGCCAACAGCAACGCATTGCAATAGCGAGAGCACTTGCGACAAATCCCAAGGTTTTGCTCTGTGACGAGGCGACAAGTGCACTCGACCCTAAAACCACGAGGCAGATACTTGAACTTATACGCGACATAAACAAAAAGCTCGGCATAACCGTTGTAATAATAACCCACCAGATGAGCGTTGTTAAAGAGGTGTGCAATCACGTTGCGATACTCGACGACGGTATTATTGCCGAAGAGGGTCTTGTTTCCTCTGTATTTACCTCTCCGAAATCCGAAGCCGCGCGCCACCTGGTATTCCCCGGCGGCGAGGATATGACGGTATCGGATCCGCTGCACGAAAGACGCTTAAAGCTGACATTCTTAAATGTAGCCGCAACGTCTGTACCGCTTGTGGCAAGACTTGCCACCGAAGAGGGCATCAGCGCAAATGTAATTTCCGCGACAACGCAGAAGCTTTCGGACGAAATTTACGGCAGTATGCTGCTCGGTATTCCGAACAGTCAATTTGACAAGGCAACCGCTTTTCTTAAAAACTTTGAAAACATTAAGGTTGAGGAGGTGAGCGCAGATGACTGACGGACTTTTTACGGCGGAGTCAATGGCAGAGCTTTTGACCGCGTTTAAAACGCAGTTCCCCATGGCGATATGGGAGACATTTTACGTTACGGTGCTGTCAACCGCACTCTCTCTTTTAATCGGGCTTCCGCTCGGCGTTTTGCTTGTAGCCGGTGAAAAAGGCGGCGTACTTCCCCTGCCGAAGCCGGTGCTGTCGATACTCAATGTCATAATAAATCTTCTAAGATCCATTCCGTTTTTGATACTTATGATAATGGTATTTCCCCTCTCGCGTGCGCTGATAGGCACTACCGTAGGAACCACAGCCACAATAGTGCCGCTTGTTGTTGCCGCGTTCCCGTTTGTTGCAAGGCTCGTTGAGAGCAGTCTGCGCGAAGTAGACCCGAATATAATTGAGGCGGCGCAGAGTATGGGTGCAAAGCCCATGCAGATAATCTGCAAGGTGATGATCCCCGAAAGTATACCTTCTCTTTTGCAGAATGTCACAATAGCTCTCACTACAATACTCGGCTATTCCGCAATGAGCGGTATCATAGGCGGCGGCGGACTCGGTAAAGTCGCAATTGATTACGGCTATTACCGTTATAAATATCTTGTTATGTATGCTGCGGTAATACTGCTTATAATACTTGTTCAGATATTCCAGAGCGTCGGCACACGCCTGGCTTTAAAGAGCGATAAAAGGCTGAAAAAATAAAATATCGAAGTTTCATCACTTCAATTACGACAAAAGGCAACCAAAACAATAAATTTCGGTTGCCTTTTTACTTTGCGGTAAAAAAATCGCACGACAAGGAATTACTTCTTTGCCGTGCGATTTTCATTTGTTATTTACAGCCGGTGGCTTTTATCAATACATTCCGCCGCCCTGTGCAGCCATAGCGGCAGCCGCAGCAGCATCAGCCTTCGGATCCGGAATGTCGGCTACGAGAGACTCCGTGGTGAGTACCATAGCGGCAACGGACGAAGCGTTCTGAAGAGCGGAACGTGTTACCTTAGCGGGGTCAAGAATACCTGCCTTAAACATATCGACATATTCTTCCTTAGAGAAGTTAAAGCCGTAGTTCTTCTTTCCGGAACTCATGATTTCGTTTACGATAACAGAACCTTCAAGGCCTGCGTTTTTAGCAATCTGACGAACAGGCTCTTCAATAGCCTTAACTACGATGTTAACGCCTGTCTTAAGGTCAGCGTCGTCTGTGTCAAGGAGCTTCTTAACAGCCGGTATAGCATTGAGAAGAGCAACGCCGCCGCCTGCTACGCAACCCTCTTCAACAGCTGCTTTTGTAGCTGCCAAAGCATCCTCGATGCGGAGCTTCTTTTCTTTCATTTCTGTTTCGGTTGCAGCACCGACACGGATAACGGCTACGCCTGCAAGCTTAGCAAGTCTCTCCTGAAGCTTTTCCTTATCGAACTCTGAGGTTGTAACTTCAATCTGAGATTTGATCTGTGCAACTCTGCTCTTAATGGCTTCCTTATCGCCGGCACCGTCAACAATGATGGTGTTCTCCTTAGAAACCTTAACCTGCTTAGCACGGCCGAGCTGATTTATCTGAGTATCTTTAAGCTCAAGACCG
>ENA-OPDB01000052-OPDB01000052.1-human-gut-metagenome-genome-assembly--contig:-NODE-52-length-15501-cov-2.131944_pt1 | contig 15501 bp, 11 predicted proteins | sample MGYA00241573_ERZ501497 | MGnify/ENA primary metagenome ERZ501497 (study PRJEB25962, sample SAMEA2042584) | human gut metagenome | biome: human gut; feature: human-associated habitat; material: faeces... | reverse complement strand
TTCAAAAACGTGTTTTCGGGCAGATGAAATAGTCCCCCTTGGCTTGCAACTAAACCTAAAAATCGCATAATTTTTAAGGCTTTTGCCCTGTTTTGGGCAGAAGCCTTTTTTGTATTTAACAGATGTTTTGCTTTGGAATAGTATTGCTATTATTCGAGATTTAGAATATAATATAGTACAAGTAAAAGCGCGAAATACATGGGAGATTTTTATGGAATATATGTCTGCAAGAGAAGCCGCCGATAAATGGGGTATTTCACAAAGAAGAGTGGCAGTTTTGTGCTCTGAACAAAGAATTAAAGATGCGACTATGGTCGGTAATATGTGGATTATTCCTTCTTCCGCCGAAAAGCCCACAGATGCAAGGAGCACACGATATAATCGAACCGAAGAAAAAGCAGTTAAACCTTTTTTGAAATGGGCAGGCGGTAAGGGTCAGCTTATTAAAGAAATTGAGCACTACTATCCTTTTGAAAACGGCAAAATAACCAAATACGCCGAGCCGTTTGTTGGCGGCGGGGCCGTTTTGTTTGATATTCTCAGCAGATATAATTTGAAAGATGTTTATATCAGTGATATCAATGCAGAACTTATCAACACTTACCGAATTATTCGTGATGATGTAGATGATTTGATTAAAATGCTTCACGCTATGCAGAAAGACTTTATTCCGTTAGATACAGACAATCGTAAGGCATATTATATGCGAAAACGTGAGCGTTTTAACGACTTGAAAGTAAATGGCAATGAAAATATCAATATCGAAAAAGCGGCACTGATGATTTTCCTTAACAAGACTTGCTTCAATGGTCTGTTCCGTGTAAATAAAAAGGGTTTATTCAATGTTCCTATGGGTTCTTACAAAAATCCTATGATCTGTGATGAAAAAAATCTCAGAGCAGTATCGAATAAGTTGCAGAGAGTTACCATTGTATGTGGAGATTACAGAGAGTCGTCTGATTTTATTGACAAAAACACCTTTGTTTATTTTGATCCGCCATACAGACCTATTACAGATACAGCGAGTTTTACCGCATATACAGAGAATTTGTTTAATGATGACGCACAGATTGAGCTTGCACAATTTGTTGATGAAATGGATAAAAAGGGTGCAAAAATTGTAATTAGTAATTCCGATCCAAAGAACTCAAATACAGACGATGATTTCTTTGATAATATCTATTCTGCACATAAAATTAAGCGAGTTGAAGCAACTCGAATGATTAACTGCAATAGTGAAGCAAGAGGAAAGATTAAAGAATTGCTTATCAGTAATTTTTAAGGAGATTAGAAATGAATAATAGAAACTTTAGCGAATGGTTATTAGGCTTTCGTGATAGTATTGCAGACTATGGTTATTATATAGATTTTGATAAGGTCCATAGGAATGTCGATAATATTAAAGTTGAACTTAATATTTTGAACTCACTTATCGGCTCTAATAACATAGAAACAGATTTTGAAAACCTGATAAACAAATATCCGGAAACTTTGAAATGCATACCTTTGCTTTTGGCGGTTAGGTCAAATGAAATATATGCGATTGACGGTGACGGAGACTATACATATAATTTTAAGAATCCTAATCTTTCGGTCAAGCAATATAAGGTATTTATGCGTAAAACCGGACTTTTTGATTTAATAGAAAATCATATAGTCAACAATTTGGTGGACTATGCAACTGGTGTTGAAACAGGTCTTGACTCCAACGGTCGTAAAAATCGTGGCGGTCATTTGATGGAAAACTTAGTTGAAAGTTTTATCCAAAAAGCAGGTTTTGTCAAAGATGAGTCATATTTCAAAGAAATGTATATTCATCAGATTACAGATAAATGGAACATAGATCTTTCGGCTATTTCAAATCAAGGAAAAACAGAAAAGCGTTTTGATTTTGTTGTTAAAACACCTAATATGATTTATGGTATCGAAACTAATTTTTACGGTGGCGGCGGAAGTAAATTAAACGAAACAGCACGCAGTTACAAAACACTCGCTCTCGAAACCGATACAATCGACGGTTTTACTTTTGTATGGTTTACCGACGGAAAAGGTTGGATAAGTGCTCGCCATAATCTTGAAGAAACCTTTGATGTTATGGAACACGTTTACAATATCAGCGATATGGAAAATGGAATTATAGACGCCATTATGAAATGAGGATATATATGCAAATTAGTTCAAATATTTCCAATGAGGAAATAAAAAGCTTACAGAAAAGTTTTTATGAATATTTTGAAACTGGATATGCGTTTGAAGATTTTTTGAAAGAATATCTTCTTAAAATGGGTCTTGATGAAGTAGAGGTAACACAGCGTTCAAGAGACGGCGGAATCGATTTAACGGCTATTCGCAAAGGCGTTGGGGATTTCAGTGAAATCGATATTACACACTACTACATACAAGCGAAAAGACATGCTTTAAAAAATAAAATCACTGTAAAATCAGTAAGGGAATTAAAAGGAACAATACCTTTCGGCTATAAAGGAATGCTTATTACAACATCAGATTTCACAGGAGACGCTGTAAAAGAATCTTCAAATGATCCCTCTAAACCAGTGGTCTTAATAAATGGAGAGTCTTTGATTACAAGCTGCATTGATAATCAAATTGGTTTTATTTTCAAGCCTATTTTTAGCAGTGAGCAAATGGATCTTTTTGTTAAGAAATGCAAATCTGATGCGTCAGCACAAATAAATGTAAAAAACAATATTGTTAATGATTATATAGAAAAAACAATTACAGCTAATGATATACGTGCAAGAATTGTTTCTGTACCTTCTTCTGTGATGAAACAATTTGATATTGCTTTGAAAAGTGTTAGTGTGATAGTTAATGATAATGATAAATACTTTTTCAACATAAATAAAGGGAGAAATTATTTTGGCGGTGTAACTGCATTTTTGAGAGATTATAATATGATTTCTGATGATGGGGTTATAACGCCTAAACAGAGTAAGTGGAAATATGATGCAGATAATAAAATAGTCAAAATATACATTGAGGAACAGCAATGAAAAAAAAGAAAATAACAAAATGGGAGCCCGATGATTTCGAGTTGGAAATGACTACACATTGGTCTTTCCCAAAGCGTGGCGATTGGGCAACTCACGATGCAAAATGGCGTGGAAATTGGTCACCTTATATTCCACGAAATATTATATTAAGATATTCAAAAGAGGGCGATGTCGTTCTTGACCAATTTGCAGGTGGTGGAACTACCCTCGTTGAAGCAAAGCTTTTGAACCGTGATATTATCGGCGTTGATGTCAATGATGTTGCACTCGACAGATGTAAAGAAAAAGTGAATTTTGAACACGAAGGTGCAAACGGAAAAGTTTATATCCGTAAGGGCGATGCAAGAAATTTAGATTTTCTTTCAGATGAAAGTATTGACCTGATTTGCACACATCCGCCATATGCCGATATTATTAAATATAGCGATGGCATAGACGGAGATTTATCGCAACTCAAAGTGAAAGATTTTCTTGAAGAAATGAAAAAGGTAGCTGCGGAGAGCTACCGTGTTTTGAAAAAAGATAAATTTTGTGCTGTACTTATGGGAGATACAAGACAAAAAGGCTGTATGATACCTATGTCTTTTGATGTTATGAAAATTTTCCAAGATGCCGGATTTACTCTTAAAGAGTTGATTATCAAAGAACAGCACAACTGTAAGGCCACAGGGTATTGGAAAACAAATAGCGTAAAATATAATTTTTTGCTTATAGCACACGAGTATTTGTTTGTATTTAAGAAGTAAAGAAATATAACTGTACAGAGGAAACGCTATGAAAATAGAAATGCAACGCTTTGGAAAATCATATAAACCAAGAAAGAAAACACACAACAGAAGGAATGCTCTGGTTGGAATACTTGTTTTTCTTCTTGTTGCCATTTTGGTAGTAGCCATTGTATCGATCTGTATCGAATCTATTATCAGATATTTGGTTATTCCTGGACAAGAGGAGACTTGGGCAGCATCAGTAGCATCATACTGGGGTGGCATCGTTGGCGGTGTGGTTTCAGGTATGCTTGCTTTTCTTGGCGTCTTTTATACGATTCGATATTACAAAGAATCAGATGCGAAAAAGGAAAGAACAGCGGTACAACCATTTCTTATGGTAGAACTCGGACAAGATCCTAAACATAATCTAAGAACCGGATTTAGTCTTGGCAACAGAACCGAAGATAAAGAGAAACAACAAACGATTTATGTAGCAATTAAGAATATAGGACTCGGTTTTGCAAAAACTCTGGTGATTCACACAGGATTTAATATAGGCGGACTTGCCTTTAGTAGAGTTATTACTGTCGGGGACAGCGCTTATACATATTTTGTCCTAAATAAGGAGAGTCTTAAGGATGGCATATCTTTTTCCATACAGTATATAGATTCAATGACAAATGAATATATTCAAGATTACTCAATAAAAGCGGAACACAATACAATCAATATTGAATGTGGTTATCCACAGTTGTTAAAACAATAATGTACTGCTTTGGGTGTCAAAATTATTATTTAATTTTACAAATTACAAATATTATTCATATAGCGTGGCAACGAAATGGCAACAAAAAATCGGATAGCGTATGCTTTGCCGATAATTCAAATAATATAGATACTCTCTGCTAAATCTCATAAGCAAAAGTGTTTAAGATTGATTTACAGGGAACGAGTGGGAATAAATCGAACAAGTCTGAATCCACGGCAGCTATGCGGCTTCAAGGATTTCAAAGAGCACATTGTGGTACGCATACCCGTGGAGAGATTCCAGAATTTATCTTTTCTATGTGATTTTGGCGGTAGCGGTTCCGATTGTAATCAAGGATATTTCAAATAAAGTGATTTTGCGTGTAAACAGTCGCAAAAATATGTCCGCCGAGGAAAAATAAACGTAAAATCACACGGCTTCGATTTTTCGCTTGATATGAACACACTTGCTCAAGGGCTTCGTCAAACGGAGCCCTTATTGTTTATTTTGCGATACCGCATTTTGCGGACTCCGATAAATTTTTAAATAATGCGGACAGTTTCCTCTTCAATTTCGTCTTAATAAGTGAAACGCGCTTCAATAACTTTTAAGAGGAAAATTGAATTATGGATAAAATTGTTTTAATTCAGTTCGCCGACGGAGTTGTGCGGATAATAGCGTTACTTTGCATGTCGTTTGGGTGCGTAATCGCAAGTAAAAATAAATTGAAATAATACGGACAGTTTTTATTTTGAATTCGTCTTAATAAACGAAGTGTGTTTCAAAGCTTTTAAAGGAGAATGTTTATGCTTAGAAAAACCATAAAAAACATAGCACTTCTTGATTTGCAAAATTTTACTGCCGGGGCGTTAAGGGAAATCAAGAAAATCGAGAGCTGTGCGATGCTTCTTATTCCGAAAAATGCGAGTGATGAATGGAAAAATGCCTATGCCAAGATAACAATCCGAAATGTTGCAAGCATTATAGAGGTCAGCTACAGCAAATACAGCGTTTTAAACGGAATGGTAGTATTAAACGATAAAAATGTTTCCGATGATTGCCTCTGTATTGTCAACGGCATTGTTATCCTTGAAACCGTTGAAAAAATTCCGGATTTGTGCGTGAACGGGCTTCTGCTTAAAAGAAAAAAATCACGCTATGAGATGACACGTATGAACGGCAGAAGTGTTGAGGTTGAGGATAACGTCGTAATAAAGCCTTACCCTAACACCATCGAAATCGACGGCGATACGGTGAGGAGCTTCGATTACAATACATTGGTGGCCGCAGGCAACAATGTCGATATTGTTGATGACGTGACCGAGCAAATGCTCTCCGATAAAAAGATAACATTTGCGGCAGTAAACGAGGTGAAATGCGGCAAAAATATTTTGGGCTATGTCAAAGTTAATTCAACCGTAGGCAACAAAATCACGGAAAAAAATGAATAACATTGAATTGTTTAACCAAATTTATGAAAAGTATTATAAAAGCATAGTTTCGTATTTTTCAAGGCGATTTGACAGCGACGAGGCAGAGGATTTGGCTCAAATCACCTTTATGAAGCTGTGGGGTTATTTGCCGACGCTCGGTTACATCAAAAAAGAAAAGTCCTTGATTTTTAAAATTGCTAAAAACGTGCTTGCCGACAGACTTCGTAAAAACAATTTTGCCGACTCGCTTGATGAGCTTGAAAGCATTAAATGTCTTGAGGTGTTTGATGATATCACATCTGTTGAAATTCAGCAGATACTTTTGAAAATGAGCGAGCTCGACCGAGAAATAGTGACGCTTAAAAGCTACGGGTGGTCGAGCAGAGAAATCGGCAAGATAAAAAATATGCCGTCGTCAACGGTCAGAAACAGGCTGGCTGCGCTTAAAAAGCAAATTGAAAAGGAGCTCGGCGAGCCTTGCGGACGTCGAAAGCACCATAATACATATAAGGCCTAAGAGCTGTCGGGCTATATGTCCGACGGCTCTTTTGTACAGAGATGTTTATTGATATTTATTATTTTTTTTGATATTATATTTTTAAAACATAAATGTGTAAATCGGTACGTCGAAAACAAACGGGTATTAACAAAATTGAAAAACAGTGTGAAAAAGGGGAGGTACCTATGCAGCAAAAAACAGTCAGCAAATACACAAAAGAACAGACATGCGAATTTGCAAAGGAAGTGCTTTTCAGACATTACGGGAGCCGAGCAACGCAGATTAAATACATAGGCGGCGGCTCCTTCGGATATGTTTACAAGGCCGAATTGCCCGTGATGCCGTACACTCTTACGGTAAAGGCCTGCCGCGTCGCCGGTATGCAGCATAATGAGAGCGCCGCGCTGAAAAAGCTTGCCGAAAGCTCGCTGGTTCATATTCCCGAGGTCTATTTTACCTTTGACGCAACCGACGAAATCCCCATGGATTTTATAATTGAGGAATTTGTGAACGGAACAGACTGCTTTACCGACTTTTCAAAATTGTTTTTAAGCAAAAAAAGAAAAGCGAAATTTGCAGATGAAATAGCGGATTGTCTTGCAAATTGGCACAGCGTTACCTGCAACAAATTCGGCAGCCTCGATCTCCCCGAGTACGATAATTGGCTTGATTTTTACCGACCGTTTGCGCAGGATATTTTACAGACCGCCGCAGAGCTTAACAGAAAAAAACGGCTGAAGGACAGCACGCTTAATGTTATGCAGACAGCGTGGGAAAATTTTGATTACATTTTCAGCGAGCCCGTAAAAGAGGCGTCTCTTATCCACGGCGATTTGAATGTTATGAATGTAATGTCCGATAAAAGACTTAATATCACCGCGATAATCGACCCCCTTGAGTGCAAGTGGGCTGACAAAGAATTTGATTTGTTCCAGCTGAGAAACCTGACCGGGGAGTGCTTCGGGCTTTACGAAGCATATAAAAGGAAATATCCCGTTTCGGAAAAGTGTGATTTAAAGTGTGCGTTTTATGCGGTTTATCACGAGGTGTATTGCCTTATTTCAACCGGAACAAACACCGAAATCATACTTGCAGCGGCAGTCAAGAGACTGAAGAGGGAGCTTAAAAAAGCGGGCATTACATCTTGAAAATCCGACTCAAACGGTGATGCGAGCACACCTGAGTGTGCCGAAAACGAGCATATAGTTAAAAACCGTCTAAACATCTTGCGCTATAATTTACAATCGGAGGATGACATTGAATATCAAAGCCACGGATTTTTGCGACGTCTCAAATTCTGCCGGAGGCGTTATCAAAGCGATAAATGAATTACAGAGCGGAGACACTCTTATTTTCCCGAAGAATGAGTATCATTTTTACAAGGACCGCTGTATTCACAAGGTTTGCCATATGACAAATACGGACTCCTTTAAGGCACCCGACAAGTATTTTGCGGTGCTTATCGAGAATAAGGAGAATATTACCGTGGACGGCTGCGGTTCAACCCTTGTGATTCACGGTGATATGTGTGCGTTTTCTCTGCGCGGCTGTAAAAATGTAAGGTTTGTAAATTTCACCGTAAGGTATGCCTCCCCTACGAATTATGAAATGGAGGTCGTAGAGCGTTCGCTCAATAAAATTACATATAAAATCCCGACGGGAAACGACTTTGAGGTCAAAAATAACAAGCTTACGTTCTTCGAAAAAAGTCCGTTCAGCGGAGAGAATTACTACACCTATACAGCCAACGGCGATTGCTACTGTAACGTAATTCACAGAGGCGACGAGGTTTTCAGAACGCTTCTCTCACCTACGAAAACCGCCTTAAAAATCAAAAAAACGGGGGATCATACCGTCGAATGCAGATATTTTATGTCGCCTAAATTCAAGGTTGGAGACGTTGTTGCGATGTCTCGAAATAAGCTGCGCGACAACTGCGGATTGTTTTTCGAGAACTGCTCCGATATCTTCTGCGAGAGGATAACCGTCAACTATATGCACGGCTTCGGGTGGCTGTCCCAGATGTGTGAAAACCTGAGCTTTGATAAGCTGACATTTAAGCCGGCGAGCGGTTACAGAGTTTCTTCGTTTGCCGATTTGATTCACGTATGCGGCTGCAAGGGCTATGTGAAAATAACCGACTCGCACTTTGAACATCCGCACGATGACGCAATCAATGTGCACGGCGCATTTTTAAGGTTCAGAAAGGCTTGCGACGAGCGAACCGCCGAGCTTGAATTTGTACATCATCAGCAGGGAGGTTACAAGGCGTTTTATCCCGGCGATAAAGTGAGAATATACAGCAGAACCGATTTGTCGGAGCTTGACGGCGTTTATACCGTAGACAGCACGGACGACAACATTGATAAAAAGACGGTCATTGTGAAATTCAAAGAAAAGCTGCCGCCGATGAAGCCGGAAATGTATGTCTTTGAGAACATCACGTATAACCCGAATCTCACCGTGAGCGGATGTACCTTTAATGCGATCCCGACGCGAGGCATTCTCTGTACTACCGATAAGGAGTCGGAGATTTTCGGTAACACGTTCAGAAACGTCGGTATGCCCGATATTTACATCTCGTGCGATTGCAGGGATTGGTACGAGAGCGGCCCGTGCAGAAATATGAAAATTCACGACAACACGTTTTCTAAAAAAGACCCGATTAAGTTTGAGCCTATTTGTCTTTTGAAGCCCATCAAGGATGTTCACAGAAATGTTCTGATATATGACAACATTATAGCCGAATGAGCATCGGCTCCTTTTGCAGACACGGCAAAGGCACGTTAGTTATTTTTTAACTAACGTGCCTTTTTACATTAAGATATAATTTTACGCGGCCGGATTATTCGGCGGAAACGGCGCCTTTAAACCTGCGTGACGGGTGATAGGCGAGCAGAGCTATAAATATCAGTACCGCCGTAAGCGACAGGCTTATCGGGTACGCATACATAATGGTTTTGAAGGTAGGCGACGACGGGAAAACGACGTATATCCAAAATACTCTTGTGCCGCAAACGCCTATTGTTGTGAGGAGAGCCGGTACCAAGGAGATGCCGAAGCCGCGAAGATACCCCGACATAATTTCGTAAAGCATTGAAAACGTGTATGCCGAGAAAATCAGTAAAAGTCTGGTGTAGCCGAGCTCTATTACCTGTGGGTCGCTTGTGAATATCGAGAGCAGGAATCGTCCCGAGAAAAGAACAAGCCCTATTGTGACGGCTGTTGCGATTGTGTCCTCCGCAATCGACAGAAGCAGGGTTTTCTTGCAGCGGTCGAGCTTGCCGGCACCGTAGTTTTGACCTACAAATGTCGTGCACGCCTGACTGAACGAGTTAAAGACATCGTAAGCTATTACCTCTATATTAAATGCCGCGCTGGACGCCGCTATAACTATTGTTCCGAGGCTGTTGATAGCCGCCTGAATTATTATGTTTGAAATGGCAAAAACAGCACTCTGTAAGCCTGCCGGCAGACCGATTTCCAAAATCTGACCGAGTACTCTTTTGTCTATGCGCAGCTCCCTGAGCGACAGCTTTATGTACTTGTCGGACTTCATTAAAACAATAAACAGCACAATCGAGCTGATTGCGTTGGATATAACGGTGGCAATGGCAACCCCGTTTACGGTCATTTTAAGAACTATTACAAAGAATAAATTCAAAAGCACGTTGAGGCAGCCGGAGAGCGCAAGCACTATAAGCGGCGTTTTTGTATCGCCCACGCTTCTGAAAACGGCCGACAGGAAGTTGTACAACAGTATTACGGGCAAGCCGAGCAGATATATGCGAAGATACAGAACGGCATACGGCAGTACATCCTCCGGAATGCTCATAGCCGATAAAATTTGCACGGCAAAAATTTCACCGGGTATCATTACAAGAAAACCGCCGATTATTGCGGTGAGCACCGAGGTGTGAACCGCACGCTGTACGGTTTCTCTGTCGTCCCTGCCTATTGCGTTCGCTATTATTACATTTGTACCGAGGGCTATACCTATAAACAGGTTGAGTATCAGCCCGATTACCGGGCTGTTCGCTCCGACGGCGGCAACCGAGGCTGTTTTGGCTGCGCCCGTGAAGTTTCCGACTACGGCTATATCCGAGGCGTTGAAAAGTTGCTCAAGTATTGCTGTTGCAGCCACGGGCAGCGCAAATCGCGGAAGCTTGTTCCATATAGGGCCGTTTATCATATCCATTTTGTTACTGTTTTTTAACTTCGTCTTTTTCGGCATAATTATCCTTTTTGCATTTACGTATTTTTTTATTTCTGTATTGTTTTTTTAGCTGTGTCGCCTTGTAGGACGCAACACAATTATATCACCAAAAAAATTAACATCAATATACAGATATGATAAATTTGAGCACCGCATCGCGAAAAGTAGTGTAAAAACCGCAAAGCACCGCTGCATTATGCGTTGAGGTAACCGAACTTACTCTTGGTCGGTTAAACCTATAAAATAATCGGCGGAAACATTATAAAATTGACAGAGCTTGATTAAATCCTCGATTTTCAATTCCGCTCTTCCGGTTTCGATATGGTTGTAGCCCTGTTGGGATTTGTTGATGATTTCACCTACTTGCTTTTGTGTTAAATCTCTGTCTTCCCTGATGTTTCTCATCCTTGTTCTGTAATCCATTTCCACAAAACCTCCATTGTAATTTGTGAAAATGTTAGCATACTCAAAAGCTGAGTATTGACATATACTCAATAATTGAGTATTATCATAAATGAAGTATTTTATTATTGAGAAGGAGTTGTAAATAAATGGAAAAACAGAAAACGTCATCAAAACGTAAAGCGGCAATCAAAGTGATTGTGGCGGTATTGCTGATAGCTATAATGACCGGAATATCGTTCGCAGTCGCAAATTTTGTGCACAACAGAAAAAGCGTGCAGGCATCAAGCGTTAAAAACGGCTTGTCCGCATACGAGCTTGCGGTGCAGCAGGGATATGTGGGAAGTCTTGATGATTGGCTTGTTTCTCTCCAGGGTAAATCGGCATATCAGATAGCCGTCGATAACGGATATTCGGGCAGTGAAAAGGATTGGAGTAAAACCCTTACCGCAATGTCGAAAAAAGACAAATCCGATATCAGCTCCGCAGCATTTTCGGAAAAAGGCGACCTTGTAATTACGCTTTCCGACGGAACAAAAATCAATGTCGGTAAGGCGGTCGGTGCAAGCGGCAAAGACGGCAAAGACGGTAAGGACGGCATAGGGATAAAATCGGCAAAAATCAATGATAAGGGCGAGCTTGTCATTTCCTATTCCGACGGCAACAGCGTAAATCTTGACAAGGTTGTCGGTGAAACAGTAAACAACGGAGTCGGTATTGCTTCTTCGATTATAAATGAAAAAGGCGAACTTGTGTTGACTTATACAAACGGCGAAACTGCCAACCTCGGCGGAGTAGTCGGCAAAGACGGTCGTGACGGCAAAAACGGTGCTGACGGAAAAGATGGCAGAGACGGTACCGACGGCACGAACGGAACGGACGGTATAAGCATTTCCGCAGCGGTTATAAATGAGTCGGGTGAGCTTGTTATTTCATATTCGGACGGAGCGACAGCAAACCTCGGTAAAGTAGTAGGTTCCGACGGTATAAACGGTGTGAACGGCACAAACGGTAAAGACGGCATAAGCGTTTCTTTCGCCGAAATCAATTCGGAGGGTGAGCTTGTGCTTTCGTTCTCTAACGGTCAGCGCGCCAATGTAGGAGCGGTTGTCGGCGCAAAAGGCGACAAAGGCGATAAAGGCGAGCAAGGCTTGCAGGGAGCAAAAGGCGAAAAAGGTGAAAGAGGCGTTCAAGGTGAAAAGGGTGACGCGGGCCTTGGCGGTGCTGACGGCAAAGACGGAAAAGACGGCACCGGTATAAATAATATTGAAATTTCAAACGACGGAAATCTTTTGATTACTCTTTCGAACGGAACGTCACTTAATCTCGGAAACATAAAGGGCGCAAAGGGCGACCAAGGCATTCAAGGCGAAAAAGGTGACAAGGGCGACCAAGGCATTCAGGGCGAAAAAGGCGAAAAGGGCGACGCAGGCCTTGGCGGTGCAGACGGTAAAGACGGCACGAACGGCACCGACGGTGTAGGCGTTGCAAGCAGCGAAATAAATGCTCTCGGCGAGCTTGTTATAACATACAGCGACGGTAACACGGTAAATCTCGGCAAGGTAGTCGGCAACGACGGTGCACAGGGAGTTCAAGGCGAAAAAGGCGAAAAAGGCGAAAAAGGTGACAAGGGCGATCAAGGCATTCAGGGTGAAAAAGGCGACCAAGGCGTTCAAGGGGAAAAAGGTGAAAAAGGTGACAAGGGCGACCAAGGCATTCAAGGCGAAAAAGGCGAAAAGGGCGACCAAGGCATACAGGGCGAAAAAGGCGACGCAGGTATCAACGGTACTGACGGTATCAACGGTACAAACGGAGCTGACGGTGTAGGCATTACAGAGGTTACAATAAATGCCGATAACGAGCTTGTGCTTTCGTTCTCAAACGGCAACGTTATAAACCTCGGCAATATCAAAGGCTCAAAGGGCGACAAGGGAGATAAAGGCGACAGCGGACTTAACGGAAAAGACGGCGTGGGCATACAAAATGTCGATGTGACGGCTGACGGTGCATTGACCGTAACGCTTACAAACGGCACGGTTCTTAACCTCGGTAACATCAAGGGTGCCGACGGCTTAGGCATAACCAAGGCGGAAATCAATACCTCCGGCGAGCTTGTTTTGACCTATTCAAACGGTGACGTCAAAAATCTCGGCAAGGTAACGGGCGAAAACGGTGCGAATGGTGCAAACGGCGCCGACGGACTCGGTATTAAGTCGCTCACACTCTCCCCGGACGGCGAACTTGTGGTTACAATGTCCGATAATTCCATATCCAACCTTGGCAATATCAAGGGCGAAAAAGGCGACAGGGGCGAGCAGGGTCAGCAGGGACTTCAGGGCTCCAAAGGCGCCGACGGACGCGGAATCGCAAAAACCGAGCTTGTAAACGGCGAATTGGTAATAACCTATACCGACGGAACAAGTGATAATTTGGGAAGCGTAAGCGGAACGGGAGAAAAAGAGTATTTGATTTATCGTGCTGTTATGAAAGACGGTAATATAGTTGGATATAGCGCTGCTTTGAATCCATTGTATTGTGATGAAGTTCACACTATAGAGATTCCCGCTCAACACAATGGGTTACCGGTAATTGAACTAGGCTTTGGAATAAGAACAAGCTATGTTTCGACTGGTAGCGGCGGTGAGAGCAGTCGCTCGGTATCGAGCGCAACACTTTATGGATTTACTTCATCTACTCTGGAAGAAGTCATTATACCTGAAAGCGTTACAAAAATTTACAATCCGTATTTTTGGGATTGCTATAACTTGAAAAGGGTTATTTTTAAAGATCCGACAGGATGGGGAATAGGAACAAATAGTTCTTCGCCAATTGTAAAAGATATACCGGAAGAAGATATGAAAAACCCGGAAAAATGTAAGGATATTATAATGGCTTACAATACGGCTCAGTATGTGCTTTATAAAGATTTATAAAAGGAGATAAAACTATGAGCAAAAACGAAAAAACACTCAACGGTGCATATTTGATTGTTAAAGGCGAGGGGGAAGAGATGAAAAAAGTCTCATACCGCACCAATCTTATAGAAGCATTTAAGGATGATAATGTCGTATATTCTGAAATACAGCACATTGACACAGATGCAAAAGGATTAAGGGAAATAGCCGGCATTGCAGAAAGTCACGGCTATAGCATTTATCATCTTACACAGTTGTAATTTGTAAATGCATTTTATACATAACAACCCCGCTGCGCAGCATCTACGGAGCGGAGTTGTTTTTTATCTGTATGGTGTGGGATTTTTTGCCGTGAAATTCGGCTTTTGCACATTAAACCGTTAAATTTATCGGCGATTTTATGTATTAAATCGTTGAAATATTTTAATTTGTGTGATAAAATAGCTTTTATCGGAATCGCACACGGCGATACGGGAATGAGAGCTGCCGAAGCATCTCGGCGGCTCGTTTTATTTTTGCTTTTAAGAGGAGTGCTGAAATGACGTCATCAACTGTATGCATTTTGGCGACGATATTTGTTTATCTCGTCGGAATGCTCGTAATCGGATTTCACTATGCCAAAAAGAACGAGTCCTCAACCGACTTTTATCTCGGCGGCAGAAAACTCGGCCCTCTCGTCACGGCAATGAGCGCCGAGGCGAGCGATATGTCAAGCTATTTGCTTATGGGCTTGCCGGGTCTTGCGTATCTGTCGGGTGTTGCCGACGTCGGCTGGACCGCCATAGGACTTGCCGTAGGTACATATCTCAACTGGCTTTTAACTGCCGGCAGACTTCGCAGATATACCCATAAAACCGACTCTTTCACCCTGCCGCAGTTCTTTTCGCACCGTTTCCGCGATAAGAAAAACATATTATCGTGTATGGCGGCTTTGATTATAATAATATTTTTCATTCCCTATACGGCGTCGGGCTTTGCCGCCTGCGGAAAGCTGTTTTCGTCGCTGTTCGGTATGAATTATATGACCGCAATGCTGATTTCGGCAATAGTAATAGTTGGCTACACGGCTGCGGGCGGATTTTTTGCTGCCTCTACCACCGACTTTGTTCAGAGCATTATTATGACCGTGGCTATTGTGTTTGTACTGATATATGCCACCGTGTCGGCAGGCGGCGTCTCGGCTGTTGCGGAAAACGCAAAACAGCTTCCCGGTTATCTTTCGTTCGTTTCGTCATATTCCGAAACTACGGGCGAGAGCGAGCCGTACAACCTTTTGCACATAATCACAACTCTTTCGTGGGGACTCGGTTATTTCGGTATGCCGCATATCCTTCTTCGCTTTATGGCGATTGAGGACGATAAAAAGCTTAAACTCTCAAGAAGAGTTGCGTCTGTTTGGGTCGTTATAGCAATGGCTATGGCCGTGCTTATAGGTTTAGTCGGCAGAGGCCTTTCAAGTACGGGACTTATCGACAGCCTCCACGGAAATGATACGGAAACGGTTATAGTTCGCGTAGCCGGACTTCTTTCAACCCACGGTGTTTTCCCGGCACTTATGGCAGGG
>ENA-OPDB01000040-OPDB01000040.1-human-gut-metagenome-genome-assembly--contig:-NODE-40-length-18391-cov-1.633017_pt1 | contig 18391 bp, 13 predicted proteins | sample MGYA00241573_ERZ501497 | MGnify/ENA primary metagenome ERZ501497 (study PRJEB25962, sample SAMEA2042584) | human gut metagenome | biome: human gut; feature: human-associated habitat; material: faeces... | reverse complement strand
CCGCTTCGCCCCTCACCGCGGCTATTTTTTCCGCGGTATAAGGAATCAAGAGCGATGTGCATCGTTTACCCCTGTAAGGCACGGGCGACATATAAGGCGCGTCGGTTTCAAGCAAAAGCCTGTCCTTCGGCACAAAAGCCGCGACCTCTGCCGGCTTTACCGCATTTTTAAATGTGACCGCTCCGCCGAGACCTATATACATACCGAGCTTTATAATCTCCTTTGCCGTCTCAACGCTCCCCGAAAAGCAGTGCACAACTCCGCGCGGACGGTGCTTTTTAAGCAAATTCAGCGTGTCCTCATGCGCTTCGCGGTCGTGAACTATAACGGGCAGCGACAGCTCATTTGCAAGCACAAGCTGTTTTTCGAATACCTCGAGCTGTTTTTCGCGGCTGTCTCTTTCGTAGTGATAATCGAGCCCGATTTCACCGATTGCCACCACTTTATTTTTCGCGGCAAGCTTTTTTATATCGCCGCACCAGTCGGCGGTCAGCGAATCGAGATTCAGCGCGTGGAAACCGACGGCGGCATAGATAAACGGATATTTTTCCGCAAGAGCTATCGACTTCTCGCTCGTTATTATGTCCGTACCGCAGGTGACGACGCCCGATATACCGTTTTCGGGAAATGAAGACAGCAGCTCATCACGGTCGCAGTCAAACTGCTCGTCCTCATAGTGCGCGTGCGTATCAAATATATTTTTATACATTATCTTATTTTTGAGCCGTTCGGCATACTCTTGTCAACGAACACAACTTTAACATCGTCCTCGGAGCAGTCCGCGGCAAGTATCATACCGTTTGATTCCACTCCGCACAGCACCGCAGGCTTTAAGTTTGCGACAACAACCACCTTTTTGCCTACAAGGTCCTCGGGCGCATACCATTTTGCGATACCGCTCGCCACGGTTCTGTCCTTGCCCGTGCCGTCATCGAGCGTGAGCTTTAACAGTTTTTTCGCTTTCGGAACCTTTTCGCACGCCTTGACCTCGGCCACGCGAAGCTCAACCTTTGCGAAATCGTCAATGCCTATCCCGGCAACGCCCTCAAGCGAATTTATCATTTTCTTTTCGGCCTTCTGCTGCTCCTTCTGCTTGGCGGTCAGCTCCTCTATGAGCTTTTCACCGTCTATACGGTTAAACAGCGGCGTGGGAGTTCCCACTTTTTCACCCGACTTTAACGCGCCGAAATCTTTGAGGCTCTCGTACGAGCGTTCGTTTGTGCCTATCTGCTCAAATATTTTTTCTGCCGTATCGGGCATAAACGGAGTTAAGAGCACCGCAAGAAAACGTATACCCTCAAGCAAATTGTAAAGCACCGTGCCGAGTCTGCCCTTTTTGCTCTCGTCCTTTGCGAGTGCCCAGGGCGTAGTCTCGTCGATATACTTATTAAGGCGGCGAGCAAGAGTAAGAATGTTCTCCGTAGCGTCGCTTATCTTGTATTCGTCAAAGCACCTGTCAACCTCCGCTACGGTCTTTAAAGCAAGCGACGATATTTCGTCGTCAAGCGGCTCTTTGTCGGTGGGAGCGGCAATTACGCCGTCAAAATATTTATTCTGCATGGCAACGGTTCTGTTAACAAGGTTGCCTATGGTGTTGGCAAGGTCGGAATTGTATCTCTCGATAAGCGATTCGTATGTTATGGAGCCGTCCTGCGCGTGTGGCATCTCGGAGAGAAGATAGTAACGCACCGCGTCAACGCCGAAATCCTTTACAAGGTCGTCGGCATAAATGACGTTTCCGCGGGATTTTGACATTTTATCCTCGCCGAAAAGCAGCCACGGGTGACCGTATACCTGCTTCGGAAGAGGCTCACCGAGAGCCATAAGCATAATCGGCCAGTAAATGGTGTGGAATCTCACAATATCCTTGCCTATGATATGAACATCGGCAGGCCAATACTTTTTATACATATCGCTTGAGCCGTCGGGATCGTAGCCGAGCGCCGTGATATAGTTTGAAAGTGCGTCTATCCAAACATAGATGACGTGATTCGGGTCAAACGTCACGGGAATGCCCCATTTAAATGACGTTCTCGAAACGCACAAATCCTGAAGTCCGGGTTTAATAAAGTTGTTGAGCATCTCTTTTTTGCGAGCTTCGGGATAAATGAAATCGTCGTGGCTCTCGATGTAGTCCTCAAGCTGCTTCTGATATTTTGAAAGGCGCAGGAAATACGCCTCCTCTTTTGCCTTTTTAACCTCTCTGCCGCAGTCGGGGCACTTGCCGTCTACAAGCTGGCTCTCGGTCCAAAAGCTCTCGCACGGGGTGCAATACATTCCCTCGTACTCGCTCTTGTATATATCGCCCTGTTCATAGAGCTTTTTGAAAATCTTTGCAACTATTTTTTCGTGGTACGGGTCAGTGGTTCTTATAAACTTATCATATGTGGTGTTAAGTACGTCGCAAATGGCGCGTATTTCGCCCGACACCTTATCGACATACTCCTTAGGAGACACACCGGCCTCTTTTGCATATTCTTCAATCTTCTGCCCGTGCTCGTCCGTTCCCGTAAGGAAAAACACATCGTAGCCCTGAAGTCTTTTGTATCTCGCTATTGCGTCGGTCAAAACTATTTCATAGCTGTTGCCGATATGCGGCTTACGCGAAGTGTACGCAATAGCCGTAGTTATATAGAATTTAGGTTTTTCGCTCAAAATACAAACCCCTTTCAAATAATATTTATATAAGACCGTTTTGCTGCTTTGCGGCGGTAACGGTGTTTTTAAGAAGTGTCGCTATTGTCATTGGGCCTACGCCGCCCGGAACGGGAGTTATGTAAGACGCCTTTTTGCTTACCTCGGCAAAATCCACGTCGCCGCAGAGCTTGCCCTCGCTGTTTCTGTCCATACCTACGTCTATAACCACCGCACCGTCCTTTACCATATCGGCGGTTACAAAGTACGGCTTACCGACGGCGGCAACAAGAATGTCGGCGCGACGTGTAACCTCTTTGAGATTTTTCGTCTTAGAGTGGCAAATCGTAACGGTGCCGTTCTGCTGAAGCAGCAGCATAGCCATCGGCTTACCCACAATATTGCTTCTGCCTACAACGACACATTCCTTGCCGCAGACGTCGATATTGTAATATTTCAGCATTTCCATAATTCCGGCAGGCGTACACGGCAAAAACGTGTGGTCGCCTATCATAATATGCCCGACGTTTTCTGCGCTAAAGGCGTCAACGTCCTTTTTCGGCGAGATTGCCTTTATCACAAGCTCGTCAGAAAGCCCCTTCGGCAGCGGAAGCTGACAAAGTATGCCGTTTACCTCTCTGTCATTATTAAGCTCGTCTATAAGTGCGAGCAGCTCCGCCATAGACGTATCTGCCGGCAAAGCATATTCGCGCGAGATTATACCGACGGCCTCGCACGCCTTTTTCTTATTGTTTACGTATGTCCTTGAGGCGGGATCGTCGCCCACTATTATAACAGCAAGGCAAACGGAAACGCCTTTTTCCTTTAATTCAAGGCACTCCTTTTTTATACCGTCCTTCAAAAAGGCAGAAACGGCTTTACCGTCAATTATCGTCGCCATCGTTTTTGCGCTCCTTTTGTCTCATCATCTCGCGGCGTTTTTCCGCGCTGATTTTATTTTTCTTTTTATCCTCCGCGTCGCTGTTAGAGGTTTCTGATTTTTCGGCATCCTCGCGCACCTCTACGGGTGAAAACGGCTTTGGATGTTTTTTCAGCGAAACAAGCTTTGCCGTAAGTATCGCAAAACAAACGACAGCTATAACCATTGACAAAAGCTGTGAAACACGAAGATTTGACGAGCCTATATAAAGGCTGTCCGTGCGAAGTCCCTCGACCACCGCTCTCTCCGCTCCGTATATAACGCCGTAGCAAAGTATGAGCTGTCCGCTGAATTTGTAGAATTTGCGACAAATGATATATATTACCAAAAAGCCCAAAAGGCACCATACGGATTCATACAGGAACGTCGGGTGAACGGGAACATTCGGAGACATCTCTATGCCCTTTGCCCTGAACAGAGCCTGATTTGACACTATGTAATCGACAACCTTGGAGCTTGTCATGCCCCACGGCATTGTCGTATTTGTACCGAACGCCTCTTGATTTGCATAATTACCCCATCTGCCGATGCCCTGGCCTATCAAAAAGCTCATTCCGGCAAGGTCAAGCAGCTTTAAAAAGTCCATTTTATCGACCTTACAGGTTATGGCTGCGGCGATTATTCCGCCGATAAGTCCGCCGTAGATTGCAAGCCCGCCGTTCCAAATTTTCGGAATTTCCGAAAGATTTTGGCTGTAATAATCCCACTCAAAGGCTACATAGTAAAGCCTTGCGCCTATAATTCCGCCTATCGTTCCGTACAGCAGCACGTCAAGCATTTTGTTTAAATCCATCTTCCACTTGTAAGCCATTCTGCCGCCGAAAAGCACCGCGAGCAAAAAGCCGAACGCTATAATAAGCCCGTAGAATTTAATACTGAACACGGAAGAACCGATATTGAACTCTACAAAGGTCGAATACACGTTGAACGTGTGGTCTATTCCGGTAAATTTTACCGCCGTGCCGTCGGTCAAAAAAGTCATATTTTCTTTTCTCCTTTAATTGCTCTTTATAACCGAGAGCACGCAGTTTTCGGTGTCAACGGAGCTTAAAAGTCTCTTTTCAACATCTTCCTTGGTGAGATTTTCAAGCACCTCCATTCCCGAGAAAACGGTCTCTCCGTTAAAGGTCGCCGATACCATCTCGTTGGCAATAGACTCTATATCGTTAAAATCGAACACCGCTCTGCCATACAGCTTGCGGCGTATGCGTTCGAAGTCCTTTTCGTCCACGCCGTCCCTTTTAAGCTCGTTTATCTTACCGGAGATCAGCTCTCTAACCTTTTCGGGGTCGCGGCTCTCGCCGGAATATATCTGGCAGGCATAGCCGTAGCCCTCAAAAAATTCAAAGCCGAATGCGGTGTTTATAAGCCCGTCTGAGAGCATATCGGAATAAAGCTTTGACGTCTTGCCGGCAACAAGCTCAAGAATTATATTACTGCATATAACGTCTTTTAGACTGCGCTCCGGGGTTTTAACATCCTCCTTGTAGCCGAGTGCAAAAACCGGCGTGGCTACGGGTAAATACTCCTCCACGTAGCTTTCGCAGACCTCTTTCGGCTCCTCGTGGAATTTTCTCTCAATCTTTTTTTCGGGCTGCTTTTTAAGCACCTTGTCAGCTACGGACAAAACCGTATCAACATCCACATTGCCCGCGACGCAGAGCACCATATTCGAAAGATTGTAAAAGGTGCCGTAGCATTTGTAGAGCAGCTCCGCCGTTATGTGAGATATAGACTCCACGGTTCCGGCAATGTCTATTCTCACGGGATGCTTTTTGTACATTCCGCGGAGCATGCCGAAGAGCACCTCCCAGGATGGCTCGTCCTGACACATTTTAATTTCCTGACCGATTATGCCCTGTTCCTTTTTAACTGTTTCGGGCGTAAAATACGGATGGGTTACAAAGTCGAGTAAAATTTCGAGAGAGCCCTTAAAGTCGCCCGAGCATGAAAACAGATAACAGGTCTTATCAAAGCTCGTATATGCGTTTGCGCTTGCACCCGTTGCGGCGTAACGCTGAAATGCATCGAGATCCTCGCTCTCAAAAAGCTTGTGCTCAAGAAAATGCGCTATACCCTCAGGTACTTCGGTAAACTCTTTTTCGCCCGAAAGCTTAAACTGCGTATCTATGGAGCCGTAGCGCGTACCGAACATGGCATATGACGACGCATAGTTCTTTTTTGGATACACAAGAATTTTAAGCCCCGACTGATGCTTTATTTCGTAATAGCTCTCACCGAGCTTTTCGTTTTTGATTTCTGTGACGTTATTCATCTGCGCCGTCCTCCTTATCCGTTCCCGCAAGCATATAAACGGTATCGAGCGAGAGCGCGCAAGCCGTTTTCTTGACGTCGTCCCTTGTGACCGCAAGGAAGTTTTCTATTGCCTCATCCGGCGTTACTATATCGCCAGTCAGCTGCGTGCCGTAATATATGTCAAGCGCATCGGGAGTATCGTTGAAGCTGCGGTATGCGTCGCATATGGCTTTTTTGGAGGCTTCAAAATCCTCGTCCGAAAATTCGCCGTTCTTCATAATGTCAAGCTGCCTGTTTATTTCATCAAGCACCTTTTGCCTGTTTTCTTTTTCGATTCCGCTCTGTATAACGATTATGCCCTTGCCTCTTATAAGCCTTGCCGAGCAGTAATAGCAAAGGCTGAGCTTTTCGCGTACATTCATAAAAAGTCTCGAATACGGGCCGCCGCCGAAAACGTCCGTCATAATGCGGCGCGAATAAAAGTCGTCGTTTTCATCGGTCATACCGCCTCTGAAGCCGAGAACAAGCTTGCTCTGATTCATGGTAAGCTCCTCGGTAAGCTCGGTTAAATCCTCCGCCTCTTCGACAAAAACGGTCTCCGGCTCATACGGCGTTCTCTCGCCGACGTCCGAAAAAGCCTCGCGTAATTTCTTTTTACAATCGTCCTCCGAAATATTGCCTATGGCGTTCAGCTGAATTATGCCGTTTTTCAGCATAAATTTCCACGCGGCAAGCAGCGATTGCGGAGTGACCTTTTTCACGTTTTCGAGAATTTCATTTTTGGTAAGTCCGTAGATTTCGTCGGCACACATCGTCTCGAGCATACGAGTCATCGCATATGAACGTTTATCGTTGATTTCACTCTCAATATCCTCTGCGGTAAGACGTATTTCCGTTGACAGCTGCTCCGGTGAAAATCCGTTTTCGTCCGCCGACGGTTTTGTAAGAAGCGACAAAAGCAACTCCAGCGACGCGCCCGTGACGCTCTTGCCGTCAAAGGTGAGACTGTCGTCTATGCAGGTTATCGAAAGCTGTATACGATAATTCTCGCCGTGTCTTGAAATGCTGCCCGACAAAAGTGCGCCGTAAAGCTCCTCCAAGCGTGAGTTCAGCTTTATAAGCGAATCGTATTTTTTCGACGAATGCACCAAATACGATGACAGCACGGCATATTCGGCCGCATATTCACCCATCGGCACCAACACGTTAAGCGTAAGACACGCCGTTTTGAACATATCGGTTTTTACGGTCAAAAGCCTTATTTTATCTTCGGTAACAGAAAGCTTTGGAGTAATTTCCATATTGCGAGAACGCCTCCGAAATAGTTTTTTGAAAGCACCTCGCCCCGAGTGCTGTTTTTCTCGCGGCAAGGCACGGCTTTTAAAGCCTATAATTATTTATTATTGTATCATATAAGCGTCGAAAATTCCACAGCTTTATAAAAAATTTAATTACCGCAATCCCAAAAATCCGCAGTATTTTTATTTTTTTCGCGGCGGCAACCAAAATCAGCTTTTTGAAGTTAATAATCACATTAAACACGTGCGGCTTATGATGTTCAATCAGACATTGTTAAAAAATAAACAAACGCGTGACAAAGTGTATTAAATCGGCAAAACAGGCTTAGTTCGGTTTACAAAAAAATATATTTATGCTATAATTACGGCACAAAATGCGGCAAAATAATATTAACTATACCGCATTCCACGGAGGACTTACGAATTATGTCAGATTCACACAAGCTGCAAAGAGCAGCGGTTAAAGTAACGCTTGACAAGGTAATGAAATACATTGACAAGAATCCGCAGGAAAACATCTGCAAAATGCTGTCGGTGGCGGAAAAGCTCACCAAAAACATATTCCCCACAGGCAATCTTAAAAAGATGAAGGAAGTCGTCCGGGATGATAATAATGTATGGACCAAGTACGCCCTCGGCATTTTAAACGACATTGACCGCGATGTAATCAAAAAAATGATTATGGCGTTCGGCTTTGACGCAGGATACTACGGCACAAAGACCGTTCGCAGAAATCGCGAAAAGCTTCACTGCAACGTGCCGTTCATAATCCTTTTTGACCCCACGAGCGCGTGCAATCTTCACTGCAAGGGCTGTTGGGCTGCGGAATACGGCCACAAGCAAAGCCTTACGAACGAAGAGATGCAGAGCATTGTCTCTCAGGGCAAGGCACTCGGCACTCATGTATATATGCTCACCGGCGGCGAGCCGCTCATACGCAAAAACGACATAATAGAGCTTGCTGCAAACAATCAGGATTGCGTATTTTTAATCTATACAAACGCAACGCTTGTAGACCAAAAATTCTGCGATGACCTTAAAAGAGTCGGCAACGTCGCCCTTGCCATGAGCATTGAGGGCACTGAGGAGTCAAACGACTGGCGCCGCGGCGACGGAGCTTACAATGCTACGCTCAAGGCTATGGAGCTTCTTAAAAAGAACAAATGCCTCTTCGGCATTTCGGTCTGCTACACGCGCAAAAACGACGAATACGTAACGAGCGACGATTTCATCGACAAGATGATAGAAAACGGCGCGAAATTCGCATTTTATTTCAACTATATGCCCGTGGGTCACGGTGCCGACAAGGAGCTTATCCCGACTCCCGACCAGAGGGAATATATGTACCGCTGGCTTCGCAAAATGCGTAACGGCAAAACGGGCAAGCCGATGTTCGTTATGGACTTCCAGGACGACGGCGAATATGTCGGCGGCTGCATAGCGGCAGGCAGAAACTATTTCCACATAAATTCCGCAGGTGACATAGAGCCGTGCGTATTTATACACTATTCCGATACAAATATACGCACTCACACGCTTCTCGAGGCACTCAAGAGTCCGCTCTTTACCGCATATTACAAGGGTCAGCCGTTTAACGACAATCATTTAAGGCCCTGTCCGATGCTTGAAAATCCCGAGCTTTTACGCAAAATAGTAAAGGAGAGCGGAGCGCATTCCTCGGACCTTTTAAATAAAGAGGATGTCGACGAGCTTTGCGATAAATGCGTAGACTTTGCAAAGGAATGGGCACCGCGTGCCGAAGAGCTTTGGAATTCCACAAAGCACCGCGATACGCACACACAGTACTACCGCGACACCGAAGAGGGCAAACGCGAATTCGGCTGTTCCGGCAACTGTGCCCTCTGTGCTTCGCACGCCGCAGAAGCTTCCGACTCGGAAAAGAAAACGGACTGAAAACAAGAGCTTTAATAAAGCATAAAGACCGGCTGCAGCATTTTGTTACAGCCGGTCTTTCAATTAAGCACCTTTCTGTGCAAATCCATATGTCAAAAAAATCCCCCGCAATCCTGTGAACAATGAAAACAGACTGAGGGATTAAATAGGCTCCCTTGTAAAGGGAGCTGGCTACGAACGAAGTGAGTAGACTGAGGGATTAAAAAGTAATTTGCTTCCTATTTAAATTCCATATAACTCCACAAAATCCCTCCGGCTTGCCTTACGGCAACCCACCTCCCTTTACAAGGGAGGCTATAACGAAGATGACTGAGGGATTAAACAGCGAAGTACTTTCTTTTTAAAATCTATTTTTTTAAGAAAATCCCTCCGGCTTGCCTTGCGGCAACCCACCTCCCTTTACAAGGGAGGCAAAATCCCTCCGGCTTGCCTTGACGGCGATACGCATTCATTTGCAAGAGAGGTGAAAGGTGCACGGAGGGAGAAATTCAACCGTTATTTTTTATCATACGTGTTTTTTTGAACTGCAAGCTGAAGTTTTTTAACTTATTATTATGACATTTTGCAAAAGAGCAGTTAAAAAGCAAAAAAATGAGCCTGATTTGTCACTTTGTTAAATTATTAATATATAAATATAAATACTAATAATCAACGTAATTGCTATCAATGACGCTTTTCTTTATTGATATTGTTCAAAAACCAATATTGATATTTATTAAAAATATCAATAGAAATATCAATATTAAGGTGATAGAATAAGGACAGCAGATGAAAATAAATGCTAAAGAGAATTTAATGAAAGGCGGCTGTTTAATATGCTTGAAAGACAAAAGGAAATCGTAGTAGAGGTTGGTAAGTACTTATTTGAAAGAGGCTTTACACAGCTTTCGGGAGGAAATATAAGCGTCAGAGATCCGCAGACAAACCTTGTGGCGATAAAGCCGAGCGGCGTGGCTTACGGCGTTATGAAGCCCGAGAATATAATTATTGTCGATATTAACGGAAAGGTGGTTGAGGGCTCGCTTAGTCCTTCCATCGAGACCGGTATGCATACCGGCGTATACAGAAACAGACCCGACGTAAATGCGGTTATTCATTGCCATACACCTTATGTAATTGCTTGGTCGCTGAAGAATGAACCGTATATTCCGACGGTGACAGTCAGTCAGTATGTGACGAACGGTGCCATTAAAGTTGCTCCGCTTGAGGGAGCGGGCTCACCGAATCTTGCGAAGGCGGCTGTCGAAACACTCGGCCCCGATTACGCAATCGGATTAAAGGGTCACGGCCTGCTTGCCTGCGGTCCTGATATGAAATGGGCGCTCGAGGCGGCGCTTGTAACCGAAGACGCGGCTAAAATCGCTTGCATCTGTAAGGCCATGGGCGGTGAAACCTGCTTCTTTGACAAAGAGCTCGGCGATATGGAGGGCTTTGACGCTCTCGCGAGAATCGCCGGTCTTTAAAGCTTGATTCTGTATAAATTTTCAGAATAGATAAAAAGAGAGATTTCTCCTGTCAGCTTGATTTTGTATTTCGTTACCCCGATGCGCATAATAATTTCAGGAGAAGTCTCTTTTTTATTTTTATCGGCAGATTGTGATACTTTCGGAGGAGAAAAAATGATTAAAATAGGACTCGCTGCAACAAATGATGCTGCAGGTCTTGACAATAAAAATGTTTCGGCGTTTATCGAATTGGCTCAAAAAAACGACTGCGAAGTTATAAAAGGCGAGTCGGAGTTTTTTGAGCCTGAGGAAGCTAAAAGGGTTGCAAACGGGCTTAAGGATTGCGATTTGATTGTTGTAACGGTCAAGGGCTTTACATGGTTCGGTGAGTGCATAAACGAGTTTACAAAGCTCGGCGTGCCGGTTTGCTGCTGGGCTGTTCCTGAGCCGAAAAAAGAGGGCGTGCTGCTCTTTAATTCAATGACGGGACTCAATCTTTTCACAAGTGTGGCAAATTCTGGACGCGAAATACCCGCCGTGAAATGGCTGTACGGAAACGCGGACGATACCATTTTTGTAAACAGATTTCTTACTACCGTCGGGGCGATAAGATGTCTAAAGGCAATTAAGGGTAAGAAGATTGCGATTGCCGGAGGCGTTGCCGAGGGATTTGTCAATCTTGAATACGATAAGAAAAAGGTCGAAAGCCGTTTCGGCATAACAATAGAAGAAACGGACATTGACAAAATCATTGACGCGGTTCTTGAAATGAAGGATGAAGAAATAGCCGAGCTTGCCGCGGAGATAAAAAGCAGCGCAAGCTCGTTTACCGCAGACGAGGAAAGATTTGTAAAATCATGCAAGCTTATCTGTGTTTTAAAAAGATATTTTGAAGAAAACAATTACGCGGGAATGGCTGTTGCATGCTGGACGCGCTTCCAGGAGAGATTGGATATTTTCCCGTGTATGGCATACGGCTACCTTTGTGATCACGGGTACCCCGTTGCCTGCGAGGGCGACCTGCTCGGACTCATAAGTATGATTATGCTTTCGGGTGCAACGCAAAAAAGAGCCGCTCTTATGGATATGGTGCAGGTGGATCCCGAGTTTGGCGGCGTTGTTTGGTGGCATTGCGGAATAGGCTTGCCGAGCTATGCAAATGAAAACGGAATGAAAATAAAAGAATACCCGTGTGCTCCCGGTGCTCCGCAGGATCCCGGCACGGTAGGAGATTTGATATTCAACAAACAAAAAGCGAGTATTTTCCGTGTCGCGGACAACGGCGACCGCTTCTTCGCCTTGAGTGCCGAAATAGGAAAACAGCGTGACAAGGGTCACGACGGCGTCAGGGCGTGGTTTACGGAGCTGCAAATGGATGAAGAGCCCGTAAGCATTCCGGAGTTTTTAGAAACATTTACAAAAAATGCGCTTCCGCACCATTATGCAATGTCAGGCGGACGCGGAGAGGCAATGCTGATTGAAGCTTGTAAGCTGCTCGGGATGCAGGGAATAAAAAAAGAAAAATACCATGATTATTTATAAGTAAAGCAGGAGGCACGAAGTGAAAGCGATAGTAGCATACGGAGCAAAGGATTACAGATTTTGCGAGGTGGATACACCTAAGGTCGGAGAGGGAGAAATACTTATAAAAATTGAAGCCGCCGGAATCTGCGCTTCGGACAGAGCGGTTTATATGGGCGGCGACCCGTGGGGAGGCATTGAGTCTCCGAGAGTACCCGGACACGAATTCGTGGGAACAGTCGAAGAAATCGGCCCCGGGGCGGAGGAAAAAGGCTTTGTCCGCGGAGACCGGGTTACGGCGGAGTGCATAATGCCGTGCGGAAAGTGTTATTACTGCAAGAAGGGCCTTTATCATCTTTGCGATGATGAAAACGGATTCCTTGAGGGCGGCTTTGCCGAATATATGCTTCTTCCGAAAAACGCATTGATTCACAGGGTTTCAAAAGACATTCCGGCAGTCGAGGCCGCTCTTTGCGAGCCGTTGTCATGCTCCGCATATGCGGTCAACCAAACCGGAATGGGAATGGAAGACACTGTCGTTATTTCGGGACTCGGAGCTATAGGTATGGGAATGCTTCAGTTTGCTCTTCTTCGAAATCCGAAGAGAGTAATAGGAATAGATACCAACGACGCTCTTTGCGAAATCGCCAAAAAGCTCGGAGCGGCAGAGGTCTTAAATCCAATGAAGGAAGACGTCACAAAAAGAATTATGGAATTAACCGACGGAGTGGGCTGCGACATATATATGGAGGCGACCGGAAATCCCGCTTCGGTGGAAACGGGAATGAACTGTCTGAGAAAACAGGGAATGCTTTTTATTTACAGCGTGTTTAAGAAAAAAGCGGAAATCGACCTTAATCAGATAAGTGAATTTAAAGAGCTTCGTGTAATCGGAGGGCATTTGAGCCCCGGAGCTTTTCCGTACACAATAGATTGTCTGGAAAAAGGCAAAATAAATGCAAAGGTTATGGTAACCGATATCTTTGCTTTAAATGAAATTGATGAAGCCATGTCGGCGAAAAAGCCGGACAGAGTTTCAATTAAAACGGTTTTAGTGCCATAAGAGGGGATAGTCACAATGAAAATATGGATTACAGCACCGTTTCAGGAGCTTTATCTTGAAAAGCTGAAAAAAGACAACGAGGTTTGCTATGAAAACTGGTTCGATACGGGAATCGTAAGAGAGGGCAAAGAGCTGGCAAAGCTTTTAAATGAAAAAGGAACTGAAATATTCGTAACCGAGGAGGATGTTGTTCAAAAGGAAGTTTTTGAACAATGCCCGATGCTCAAAATGCTTGTTGTCTGCAGAGCGGGTACCTCAAATATAGATCTCGACGCCGCAAAAAGGAACAATGTTATAGTTGTCAACACTCCGGGAAGAAATGCGGTAGGCGTTGCCGAAATGGTTGTCGGAATGATGATCAGCGTCTCAAGAAATTTCTATAAGGGTGAAAAAATGATACGCGACGGAGGCTGGACCGAGGATTATTATTTCAAATCCTTCGGAACGGAGCTTGACGGCAGCACAGTCGGCTTTGTGGGCTTCGGAAACGTTGCCAAAGAAACAGCAAAGCGCCTTTCGGCATTCAATATGAGAATTTTAGCTTATGACCCATATGTTTCTGCAGAGACTATGAAGGAATACGGAGCGGAAAAGACGGAGGACCTGAAAAAGCTGGTTTCGGAGAGCGACTACGTATCAAACCACTTGCCGGTAACCCCCGATACAAGAGGGATGCTTGATAAGGAACTCCTGTCAAATATGAAGGAAACGGCATATTTCATCAATTCGGCAAGAACCGCTACGACAAACGAAGAGGACGTTCTAGATCTCCTCCGCGAAAAGAAAATAGCGGGAGCCGCATTTGACGTATACGGAAAAGAACCGCTCAGCGCGGACAGCCCGTATTTGGAGCTTGAAAACACGGAACTTCTTCCGCATATCGGAGGCTCTACATACAACGCTATCGCAAAGCACTCAAAAATGTGCTTTGAGGCCGTGAGGGCATTTACCGAAAATACAAAAATCGATAACAGAGTTGTATAGACTTAGGAGAATAACGTGAAAAAGTACGCTATGGTTTTCGATGCAGGCACGGGAGCAGGCAGATGCAATCTCTTTGATATGTCAGGCCGTTTGGTTTCCTATGCTTACAGAGAATGGGAATACCTAAAGGACCTTTCCTCAAGCAACAAAGAGGCTATGCTTTTTGATGCGGAGCAATTTAAAAAAATCCTGTTTTCGCTTTGTCGTAAGGTAATAACGCAGGCAGGAATATCCGCCGATGAAATTGTTGCCGTGAGTGCTACCTCTCAAAGAGAGGGCATGGTTTGGCTTGACCGTTTCGGTAAAGAGATATATGCAGCTCCCAGCGTGGATTTAAGGGGAGAGGAAGCGGCAGATATTCTGTCGGGGAAGGAGCCGTTCATAAAAGGAATAACCGGCTTGCCTGTTTCCGGAATGTTCGGACTCGCAAGACTGCTGTGGTACAAAAAATTTAACGAAGCTGTTTATGACCGAATTGATACGGTTATGATGATAAGCGATTGGATATGTTATTTACTGTGCGGCAGCAAGGTCAGCGAGCCGTCTGTTGCCTCCTCGTCGCAATTGTTTGATGTCAAAAACGGCAAGTGGTCATCTGAGCTGCTGAAATCTGTGGGACTCAGAACCGATATATTTCCGGAAATATCCGATTTCGGAGAGCAAATCGGCACTGTCACAAAGGAAGCGGCTTGTGAAAGGACTTAAGGAGGGTACGCCTGTAATTTGCGGAGCAGCAGATTCTCAGGCCGGCCTTGTAGGGATGAATGTGCTGAAAAGCGGAATGCTTGCAGCCGTTGCCGGGACGACAACTCCAGTAATGCGCGTTACGGACAGATACGAAGTCGATGAATTTGCTTTTACAAACCGCCATGGTGTATCCGGTTTGTGGCTGCAAGAGGGAAACGCGGGAATTACCGGGCTCGCTTTGAGATGGGTAAGAGATTTATTCCGTACGGATTATGAAATAATGACGCAGGAAGCAATGTCGGTACCGCTCGGCTGTGACGGTATGCGGTGCTTTTCGGGACACGAAATTGCAGGGCGAAGGTCTTCAACATGCCGCTCGGGATTTGTATTCCCCACTCCATGGGTTCTGGACAGCTATAAGCGAGGCCATTTTTTCAGAGCGGTATACGAGGCAAACTGTTATGCCGTGCGTGCAAATCTCGAAGCGATAAAGGCTGATTCTAAAGCTCCGCTGTATGTATGCGGCGGACAGACCGCATCCGATTTTTATAACGGCATACTAGCGGATGTATGCGGCAGACAGGTAATTACGCAAAAGGAAAGAGAGATTACCGGCCTCGGTATTGCCATGGGTGCCTTTACAGGCGTCGGACTTTACAAGGACATCAGAGAAGCAGCGGCGGAAATGAGCTTCGCGGGGAAAATATACGAACCGAAGCACGACTGTCAAGCGTTCTATGAGGATTGGTTGGAAAAGTATTAAAAGGGAGATGAAACGATGATTAACTCATTTACACATTATTTAAAAACAACAATTGAATTCGGTAACGGAAAACGTTTCGAAATTAAGAATTTGATTGAAGAAAAAAACGCAAAAAAAGTATTGCTTGTATGCGACCCTACGGTATATAAGCTCGGAATTGCAAACGATATTATCGCTTCCGTCGAAGAGGCAGGCGCATCAGCCGTCGCGTTTACAGAGGTGGAGCCGGATCCGAGGGTTGCAACGGTTGATAAGTGCGGAGCTCTTTGCAAGGCGGAAAAATGCGACCTTGTTATCGTTGCGGGCGGCGGAAGCTCTATGGATATAGCGAAGGGTGCCGCAATTCTTGCCACAAACGATGGCAGTATTCATGATTATCTCGCGGGACGCGGAGAAGAAATAAAGGAGCCGGTAAATCCCCCGATTCCTTTGATTGCGATTCCCACAACATCGGGCTCGGGCTCCGAGGTTTCGGAGTGTATCGTAATTGTCGATACTAACAATATTAAGGATATTATGTTCAGCCCGATGCTTGCGGCAACATATGCGGTTGTCGATCCGGAGCTTACATACAGTGTTCCGAAAAACACGACGATTCATACGGGACTCGACGTTTTATCACATGCGCTTGAGGCTTATTCTTCGGTTATGGACGATGCCGTGGCAGAGCTTATGGCGCTGGAGGCTTTGAGAATCGTCTTCAGGAGTCTCCCGCTTTGTGTGAACGAAAACGATAAAGTTGCACGCAACGAAATGGCTTACGCGTCACTTCTTGCAGGCGTGGCACAGAGCAAGTGCGGATGTGTTATTCCGCATGCGGCAAGCTGTCCATTGACGGTTTACCATAATGTGCCGCACGGACTCGGTTGCGGTGTGCTTCAAATTCCGACTATTGATTATAACCGTGACGTGTGCAAGGAGAAGTACAAAAGAGTGCTGGAGTATATCGGTGAAAAGCTCCCCGAACACGCACAGCCTGCGGATGTACTGATAGAAAAAGTCAGGGAACTGTTCAGGGCTGTCGGAACAGAAGAAAAGCTTGATATAGGAGCCGTTACCGAGGATGAGCTTAAAAAATATGCAAAAGACGCTATGATGGATGACGGCGTTAACGTGAATCCGAGAGCAGTCGGCGAAGAGGATCTGATGAGGATCTATAAAATGATTTTGAAATAATTTTTTGTATTTTAAATACAATGAAAAACAAGGAGGAAAAACATGAATAATTGGACAAGTCCACGCCCGTCGATGATCGACTTGGGTAAAAAATCAAAGGTCGCCCTTCTCGCGGGATGCGGCGGCGGAGGAGACATCATGAACACGATTCCCGTTATGAATCTCCTTAAAAAGCTCGGTGTTGAAAAATTCGTTTTGGCAGACATCGGCTGCAAATGGTGGGAGTTTAACGGAGAAATGGCTCTCGGAGGAGAGGTTATCGATCTCGATTGGCTCCAGCCGTCCGAAAGGCTCAGCGAAAACGTGGCGATTATCAGCAAGGAAACAAAGGTTGTGGGAGGCCATGGAAAAGGCGAATATCTGCACGAATCTTTGATGAAAAATGTCCTTGAGGATACCGTTATTGCCACAATAAGCATTCGCAAGGGTGTTCCCGGCATTATGCAGGGCTTTAGGGACCTTATCGCGGAATACGGAGCGGATTTGTTTGTTACGGTGGATATCGGAGCTGACGCGTTTTTCACCGGAACGGAAACACAGGTACAGTCCCCGTTGATAGACGCTATCTCAATTCTTTGCGCTTCGGAGCTTGAAATTCCCGGTGTGTACGGTGTAAATGCAATCGGCGGCGATGCCGAAATGCCGATGGCTCATATCGTAAGAAACATCGGATTGGCTATGCAAAAGGGCGCGTTTATCGGCGGTAACGGACTTACTCAGGAGGATGTAAATACTTACGGCGAAATCCTCAAATGGATTCCGGGCGAGGAAGTTGAAAAATGGCCGTATGAGGCGGCACAGGGACATTTCGGAACCTTCTACTGCAAACGTCTTTGGTCTGTTGAAATGACACCTGCGGCAGCGTTCACATTCTTCTTTGACCCCGATATTTTAAGAGAAGTAAATCCTATCGTCAATGCGATAAAGGATACAAAAACCTTACAGCAGGCTGAAGAAATAATTATGAAGGATTTCAACCTGTTCCCCGAAACAAGGCTTCCGGTAAACATAACGGCGCCGATCGCACCGCAAATTCCGGATTAACGCTTTAGCCGGCATATATTTGTTGGAGGAGATTCTAAAATGGAAAAGAATAAAAAGAGAGTTTTTACTGGCACAGTTGCTATGCTTGTTATACTGTTCGGATTGTTGCGAATCGCAATTTTCACGGGATACCATATGGTTACGCCGTTCCTTCCCGAAATCGCAAGAAACTTGGATACGACAATCGTTGTTATCGGTCTTGCCATCTCTATCAGATCGGCAATGGGATTTTTAGGACCTGTATGGGGCGGTATTATTGACTTGTTCGGAAAGAAGAATTCGCTTTTAATAGCATTGCTCACATTTGCGGCAAGCTATGCGGCTATATACTTCTTCCCAAGCTTCCCTTGCTTTGTTGTCGCGTTACCCATTTCCTATGCCGCGACACTCACTTTTGACTCGGCAATGTACTCTTACCTCAGCGAAATGATTCCTTACGAGGGCAGAGGCCGTATGACTGCGGTTCTTGAAGCCGCATATGCACTCGGCTTTATGATAGGCTCACCGGTAGCAGGTGTTCTTATGGAAAACTTCGGCTGGGCTGTACCGTTTGTCTTAATGGCAGGCATCGCCGTGGTTTTTGCAATCGCTTTAGGCTTTATTCTCCCGAAGGAAGGAGAAAAACGCTTCGGTATCGACGCAACCGTTTCTCACGAGATGCAAGAG
>ENA-OPDB01000036-OPDB01000036.1-human-gut-metagenome-genome-assembly--contig:-NODE-36-length-19628-cov-1.963368_pt1 | contig 19628 bp, 14 predicted proteins | sample MGYA00241573_ERZ501497 | MGnify/ENA primary metagenome ERZ501497 (study PRJEB25962, sample SAMEA2042584) | human gut metagenome | biome: human gut; feature: human-associated habitat; material: faeces... | reverse complement strand
TTGCTGTCGAGTGCCCCTGTAGGCTCATCTGCCAAAATATACTCCGGAGAATTAATAAGGGCTCTGGCAATCGCTACTCTTTGTTTCTGCCCACCAGATAAATTAACACCACCTTCACCTATTACAGTATCATATTTATCGGGTAATGAATTAATAAATTCATCCAAACAAGCTAGCTTACATGCTTCTTTCATTTCTTTATTCGTCAAGTTACTCTTAACTAATCTTAAATTATCTTTAATACTCATATTAAAAATATATGGATTTTGACTTATAATAGTAATATTACCTCTGATAGAATCTTTATCTAATTTTTTTATTTCAACACCATCAATCGTAATACTACCTGAATCTACATCATACATTTTGCAAAGCAAATTAAATATAGTTGTTTTACCTGCTCCAGATTTACCCACAAAAGCAACCGTCTCATTAGCATTAATTTTAAAACTCAACTTATTCAAAACTTTCTTTGTAGAATAAGCAAAAATAACATCTTTAAATTCAAAATTTCCATTAACTTTATCTAAATGTACATTACCAAACTTTTCTTTTTTAAACTCATCACCATTAGTAATAGCAAACACTCTTTCAGCAGATAAATTAAAATCTTTTATTTGTTCCAAAAAATTACCTACAAAATATGCTGATGAAGAGACCTTACCAGAATAATTATATAGTACAAGTGCTATTGAAGGTATTAATATCTTATCTTTTAATAATAACACCAATAAAACAATTAAAATAAAATTTCCTAATGAACTAATATCCCACATCAAAACTCTATATTTTTGGTTTCTTTTTTGTAAACTAAACATCTTCTCATTACAATCATCAATTCTAGTAGACAATTCATTAGTAAAGTCTTTTTCACTATTAAGCATCTTAATATCTCTAGCTCCACGTACTAACTCTCCAATAAAACCAGAAACCTTTTCTTTGGACTTTCTAAATTCTTTATCATCTTGTTTTCTCATTTTAGTCCTAATATCCTCTAGCACATATAATATAACTGCAAAGAAAAGAACATAAATAAAAACCAACTTATTAACTACAAAAATTGCTACCAAAATACCTATATATTCAATAAAACTAGAAACATTACCTATTAAATTATTAAAAATATCTGCAAGTTTAGATGTATCCCCAGTCATTCTTTGTATAAATACACCATTACTATTTTTATCTAAAGAATCATTTCCTATTTTTAATACACATTTTCCCAAATGGACTTCCAATCTTGACATAATATTTCTATATAATCTTGCCGAAATTCTATTCATTGCATAACGATTAGTATTATTTATTAAATCAACTATTAACATAACAATAGCTACACCTAATATTCTCATATATTCATTAGAAGTAAGTTCAATAAGTATTTTTGCACTAAGTATAGGTAAAACTATACTTATACCTATTTGAAGTATATGTTCAAAAATAAGTATTATCAAACTCTTTTTATCACTCTTAATATATTTCCATACTCCCTTTAAATTACTAATAAACTCTCTCATCCTATCACCAACTACAATAGTAGTATAACAACAAAAAAAGAAAAAAGCAAGAACTACTTGCTTACCGGAAGTACTGATATACTTCTTGCTATATTTAATAGTTCTTGCTTAGATAATTTATCACTAACTACATAATATTCAATATTATTATCAATCCAATTAACAGAATTTTCATTTACTATTGCTACAGTAGATGCCATTAATTCTAAGTCACCATAAGTAGGTACTATTAAATGTTCTTTTTCTTTAGCAATAGTCTCTTCTATTAGCATAAATGGATTATCACCATCAAATGTTAATATTAATCTTTCTCCACTTTCTTTAGTTACCTTCTCTTTATTAGATAAATGTGTATTAGAAGGAAGATACATAGGATAAATAACATCTTCTATACTACTAGTTTCTTCTGTTTTAGTACTATCTTTTTGTTCTTTATTATTATTAGTATTAGTATTTTTATTTTCAGTAGTAGTATTATCTTCACTAGGAGTATTATCTTCTTTAACATCAATAATTTCTTTTAAATCAAAATAACTATTTTTAAACTTACTATTTAAGTCTATCTTTTTATAATTCATTGATATTTGTTTATTACCATCTTTATCAATTACAGTTACTGATTTAATATTACTATTCTTATCGAGTAATATTTCTTGTTTTACTAGTTTAGGATTATTAGGATAATTAGCGGCCACTGTTAACTTATAACCATCTTTAACCTCTTCAAAGACTCTATTATCATCACTAGTTATATCTTCAAGAAGTGGAGATAATAAATATACTTGAGAATTGTTATATGGCCAATCACTTTGGAATTTAAAACTCTTATTTATTCTAGGAGTAACTACATATACTCCTTCTGAATTACGAAGAATTATTTGTTCATGATTATTAACATTATTAACTAATCTTACTTTATAATTATCTTTTCTAGCATATGATACTTCAACATCATATGTATAGATATCTTCATTATTAACTATTTCTAGTGTACCTTCTATATAATAAGAATTAGCATTATTAATCTTTTTAGTTAAATCTTTAATAATATCTGACTCAGTAGCTTTACCACATCCTCCTAAAAGAAATAATCCTCCTACTAAAAGAAACAATAATTTTTTTTTCATTTTTCACCTCTTTTTGCTTTCTGATAAATTATATTAGTTTAAATTTCTTATATGATGAATAATTATTCTTTTTTGGTACAAAATAAAAATAAAAAGGAGGAAGAAAATGAATACATTATATAAAATAGCTCTAACTATAGGTATTATAGGATGTCTTAATTGGGGTTTAGTAGGTTTATTTAATTTCAATTTAGTTGAATATTTATTTGGTGATGGTAGTTTACTTACTAAAATAGTTTATGTATTAGTATTTATATCTGGTCTTATAGAGATTGGTATCTATACTAAAGATTTAGACTAATTGATTATGAATATAATTCATAGTCTTTTTTTATACAATAAATTTTATTTTCGAAACTACAGGTTCGAAAATACCTCGGAAGACTACAGGCTGAAGAGGAAATAAAATAAATGATAATTTTAACTTATTAATCTATTTATATAGATTTTTTTAAATTTTTATAGTATAATTAAATAGGTGATATTTGTGAATTACAGAACTAATTTCAATAGTAGTTTTGCCAATCGTGGTATGGCTCTTGAAAATGACATCAATGAAACCAATAAATATTATCGAGAATATGATATAGCTTTAGTATATAAGAAGCCTACTCCTATTAGGATAACTAAAACTAATTATCAAAATATGCGAGTTACTGATGGTTTCTTTGAATGTCCATCTACACTAGACTATAATGGAGTATATAAAGGTTATTATATAGAATTTGATGCCAAAGAAACAAGAAGTAAAACAAGTTTTACTATCAATAATATTCATAATCATCAAATAGAATATATAAAGAAAGTAATAAAACATGGTGGTATAGTTTTTTTAATAGTAAGATTCACACTATTAGATAAAAATTATATATTAAAGGGAAAAGACTTAATTCAATTTATAGATAGTAATGATAGAAAGTCTATTCCACTATCCTACTTTGAAGAAAATTGTTATAAAATAGATATAAAATATGCACCTAGATTAGATTATATTAAATATGTAGATAAGATGATTAAAGAACTATGAATATAATTATTGCATTATTATTTATAATTATAACAATTTTAAGTATTATTGTATTTAAAGTAAAAGGATTGTTTACTCTATTAATTAGTATTCCACTAGTTATTATGTACTATAAAGCTAGCGATATAATTAAATTATTAAAAAAGAAAGAAAGGGAAAAAAATGATAATGTAAATTTATCAGAAAGAAAGGAAGTTGAATTTGTGAGCTCTAGAGATAGAAAAAAAGGGGTTAAGGTTGAAAAGAAAGAAAAGAAAACTAAAAGTAATAATAATGAAAGTAAAAGCAAAAGTAAAAAGAAAATTAAGGTAAATATCAAACCTACTCGTAGTAGAGATAATAGAGAAAAGAAAAAAAATATTGGTGATAAAAAGGGTATTGGCAAAAAAATACTTACTATTATATTAGGACTTGCTATATTTGGTGTCTTTGCTGCGATGGCTTTTATGATTTATATTGTTATAAGTACTGGTAATTTTGATCCAGAAGCATTAAAGAATCAAGAACAAACAGTAGTTTATGATAAAGATGGTAATATATTTGCTACTTTAGGTGCAGAAAAAAGAGAATCTGTAGAATATGATGAATTACCTCAAGTATTAATTGATGCTTTAATTGCTACTGAGGACTCTAGATTCTATGAACATAATGGTGTTGATATGGCTAGATTCTTAAAAGCAACTGCTCTTAATTTAATGGGTAAAGATGATGCTGGTGGTGCTTCTACTTTAACAATGCAAACAGTTAAAAATAATTTAACAAAGAAAGATAGTAAAGAAAATAATAAAATTAAAAAAATAATTAGAAAATTTCAAGATGTTTATTTATCCGTATTCTTTATGGAAAAGAAATATAGTAAAAATGAAATATTAGAAATGTATGTTAATGATAGCTGTTTAGGTGGAAGAATATATGGTGTTGGAGAAGCAAGTAAATATTACTTTGGTAAAACTGTTTCTGAACTTAGTTTACCAGAAGCTTCACTACTTGCTGGTATGTATCAAGCTCCTAATAAATATGATCCATATAAACATCCAGAAGCTGCTGAAAAAAGAAGAAATACTGTTCTTACTCTTATGGTAAGACATGGTTATATTACTGAGGAAGAAAAAAATATGGCTACTGATGTTAGTATTGAAAGTATGCTAGCAGGTGGCTCTGGTCTTGTAGAATATGAAGGTTACTTAGATACAGTTATTCAAGAAGTAAAAGACAAAACTGGTGATGATCCTTCATTAGTATCAATGAAAATATATACTGCTCTAGATAGAAGTATTCAAGATGGTATTAATAAAGTACTTAGTGGTGAGGATCATACTTGGGCTGATGATTCAGTACAAGCAGGTATTGCTATTACTAATGTTAATGATGGTACAATCGTTGCTATTGGTGCTGGTAGAAATAGAACTGCTGGTGACTGGAACTATGCTACTCAAGCTTTAAGACAACCAGGAAGTACCGCTAAACCAATATTTGATTATGGTCCTGGTTTTGAATATAATGATTTTTCTACTTATACTCTATTTAATGATGAGCCTTGGACTTATACTAATGGACCAGAAATAGGAAACTGGGATGGTTCTTATCAAGGATTAATTACATTAAGACAAGCTCTTAGTGTATCAAGAAATATTCCGGCGTTAAAAGCTTTTCAACAAGTAGATAAGAAGAATATTGTTACATTTGTTAATGGTTTAGGAATTGATGTTGCATATAGTACTAAATCAGAAAACTATAAGAAAAATGAAAATAATGGTTCAGATAATTTAATTAATGAAGCATATTCTATTGGTGGTATGTCATATGGTGTAACACCTCTTGATATGGCTGAAGCTTATGCTGCATTTGCAAATGGTGGATATCATATTGAAACTCATGCTGTTACTAAAATAGAATATCGTTCTTCTGGTAAAACAGTTGATTTTAGTGTTGATAAAGAAAAAGTAATGGCAGACTCTACTGCTTACTTAATGAATAATGTTTTACAATATGCTGTTGAACATGGATTTAATGGTGGTGCTAGAATATATGGCTCTACTGTTGCTGCTAAAACTGGTACCTCTAACCTATCAGATGATGTATGTAGAGCAAAGGGAATTCCTATAGGATCAGTAAATGACTTATGGACTGTAGCTTATACTCCTGAATATTCAGTTGCTTTATGGTATGGTTATGAAAAAGTTGATAAAGATCACTATTTAGGTGGTGCTAGTGCTCCTAAAGATGCTGTTATGCGTTCTGTTATGAAATATGTACCAAAAACTACTAAGACTTGGGAAATGCCTTCTTCAGTAGTAGCGGTTACTGTTGAAAAAGAAACATGGCCTGCTAAACTACCTAGTGAATATACTCCTGATGATATGAAAATAACAGAATATTTTAAAAAAGGTACTCAACCTACTGAAATATCTGAAAGATATGCTAAATTACCTGATGTTACTAATTTAAATAGTTCTAAAACTATTGGAGGATATAAATTAACTTGGAATTGGAAAAAACCTGATGTATTAGATGATTCTTATTTAAGTAAATACTTTAGTCAATCAGTATTTGGTAAACAATCTGGTAGTTATTTACAAGCTAGAATTAATTATAATAATAATACTCTAGGTGGTATTGGTTTTGGTATATATGTTAAAAATAGCTCTGGTAGTTTAGAGAGAATAGCCTTTACTACTGATAATGAATATACTTATGTTCCAAGTAGTGTTGGAGATTCTCAAGTAGTAGTAAAAGCCGAATATAAATCATTTAAATCAAATGCAAGTAATGGTGAAGAAATATCTGTAAAAAGTGATGGTTCAATATTAAAATTAAGTGTTACTTTAAAAGGAAATAATCCTCTTGAAGTAACCAAAGGAGAATTTAAAGATCCTGGTGTAACCTACACTAGAAATGCAAAAATAACTTATGAAATAAATAATAATAGTTATAGTAATGTATCAGATCTAGAGTCCGCTATTAACAGCTTAGACACTGGTACATATACCCTTACATATAAAGCAACATTAAATGGTGAATCTGCTACTGCAATAAGAAAAATAATTATAAAATAGAGAGAATTGCTTCTCTCTATTTTCTTATATATTTATAATAATAATCTGAACTTTTCTTTAATTCCTTATTGAAATTATCCAATCCTATTTCTTCGGGAATTGTTTTTTTACTTGAAAACAAATTAGTTCCAAGTCCTAGTCTATCACCTTCAATTGATACTCCTAAGGCCGCTAATGTGGTAGGAAACATATCCATTGTTGTAAATACCCTATTCTTATTATTTACTGGTAATACTCTTGAATTAATGAAAGCATTGTATACTACTCTATCATAATTATTATCGATATTATAGAAATTTTCTTGCATTGTCGGATGATCTCCTGTTAAAACAATAGTGGTATTTTCGTAAAAATCTTGTTCTTGAATCCAAGAGATAAATTCCGCTATCATACTATCAGAACAGTAAAATGAATTAGCATAAGCTTCACTAAAGATAGTATCACAACTCTTATCTAAGTAACCATCAGTAAAATGGGTGTCTGCTGTTAACATTGTAAAATTAAATGGTTTACTATCTTTAGATATTTCTGTTAAATATTCTTTAGCATAAGTAAATAACTTACTATCTTCATAACCCCACCACTCATGATAATTACTATCTATTTTTCCTTCTTCTACTGCTGTATAATAATCACTTATTATATAACTATGATTACTAAAGTATGATCTTCTGCCACCAAAGTTAGCATCAGAGCCCATTAATAAATAATTATTATATCCTTCCATAGATAAAATATCACCTATCGTAGTAATATTATTAAAACTTGTGCTATTGCTACTACTAATATCGTTTATTTTCACTTTAAGAGGAATACCAGCAGTTTGGGCTATCATGGCCGCTACTGTCCAACTAGTACCATATGATTCTCTAGCTCCTCCAAGTAAATTGGTATTAGAAAAATTAATATTGTTAAGTGCTATATTTTCTAAATTTGGTGTTACTGATATATCAAATACGCCACCATTCTTTTTACTGATATTAGTCATTTCTGTTGACTCTAAAAATATATATATTAAGTTCTGCTTTTTTTCAGGAAACTTTATTTCAACTTCATCAGGTTTGATATAATAGTCTTTAAATAAATCAGTATTTCTTAAACTATTAAATGCATAATCAAAGAATCCTACTGTTATACCTAAATATATAATAGAGGCCGCTAATAAAATTCTACTATATCTTTTTATATTTTTTATTGGCAGAAGAACAAGTTCTTTTTTTTCTTTATTTTTCTTAATATCTATACTGACTTTACGATCAAAATTTAATGTAGGAAGTATTAGTAATATATTCAATATGGTAAATAATATAAAACCATAAAATATTATAATAGCAATAGATACTACTGAAGTACCATTCATTCCCGCTACTTTAATTAGACTATAGATATATTGATCAAAACTAGCATTATGGATATTTTGACTTAAATAAAAAGAAAAGATAATAATAGCATTAGCAATAAATATTAGTATATATTTTTTTAAATTTATTTTTTTCATTTTCATCACCTAAAAACTGTACTAAATATAGTACAGTTATAATATACATTAATCTATTTAATTTGTCAAATTTTATTCTTCCATTAGATATTTGACAATGTTACCTAGTTTAATGGCATGTGATCCTTTAAACAATACTGCATCTCCTTCATGGAGTAATTCTTTTATTTTTTCGTGTGATTCACTTTCGTTATTGAAATGATAATAATTTGTATAGTTGTTTTCTTCTAAATATTTGTCAGTATATTTTGTATCAGTACCAATGGTTACTATAATATCTAATTTATTTTCTAAAAGTAATTTACCAATATTTTCATGTATTTCTTTATTATAATCACCAACTTCAAGAATATCTCCTACTACGGCTATTTTTCTTTTAGATGGTTCTTTTTCTAATATTTCTAATGATGATTTAATGGCATCTAATGATGAATTATATGTATCATCAATTATAGTTACACCATTCTTTGTCTTTTTGAATTCTAATCTATTTGATGTAAACTCATTAGTCTTAATTCCTTTTTGAATATTAGGAATAGATATATTACAAAGTTTTCCTACAACATATGCTACTAGGCTATTATAAATAAAGGCTGTATTATTAATTGGTGAAGTAATCTTATTATTCTCTACTATAAAGGTACTATTATTTATATCTTTAGCCATATAATCACTTTTATTATCAATACCTATAGTTATTACTTTATTTAATGACTTTATATAATCTAGATTGTTATGCATTATATCATTATCGTTATTTATAATTAGTGGTCCATTTAGTCCTTCTATTATTTCTAATTTAGCTTTCATGATGTTTTCTCTTGAACCTAAATTACCTATATGAGCAGTTCCTATATTAGTTATTACCCCAATAGTAGGTCTTGCGATGTCGGTTAAATAAGAAAGTTCTCCAAAGTGATTCATTCCCATTTCTACTACTAAAATATCTTCATCAGTTAATTTTAATATTGTAAGAGGAAGACCAATATGATTATTATAGTTGGCTTCTGTTTTTAATACTTTGTATTCGGTACTTAAAACCAGCCGCTATCATATCTTTAGTAGAAGTCTTTCCTACACTACCTGTTACTGCTACTACTGGAATATTATATAAACTTCTTTTATACTTAGCAAGAAGCCCTATTGCTTTAATAGTATCTTCTACTTTAACAATGGTTTTATCTTTATACTTATCATCTACTTCATCAATGTTATCTAGAATACATACACTAGCTCCTTTATCTAAAGCATCTTTATAAAATTTATTGCCATCAAAAGATTCACCTTTTATTCCAATATATACATCATCTTTATTTATTAATCTAGTATCTTTAGAAAAATTATTAAGTGGTAAATTGATGTCACCACATAATAATTTTCCATTACATACTTCTATTAAATCTTTTACATATATCATAGTTACACCTCTTATTTTAAACTATTCATTTATATCTTTAATTATACTATCTATATTAGATAGTTTATCATCTATTTCACTTAAAGAAATTTGTTTTTTTTCTACTACTATTTCTTCAGTTACTTCTTCTTTATCTTCTTTAGATATTAATTCACTTACAATATAAGAATCTATTATATGATCTTTTATTATATATGAACCATTACTATATCTATCCATAATAGATATTTCTGTTAGTTTTACTATTTTACTATAATCATCACTTACTATACCTATTTGATTCTTACTATTTATAATATAGGCCTTTATTATCTTACTTGGATTACTCTTTATTGTCTTCATAAGTAAGATTCCTCTTTTAGCTCTAGAAGTCTTTTCTAACTCAGTTAGGCGCATTCTTTTAGCAGTTCCTTTATCAGTAAGTATTGTTAGATATTCACTAGCAACATCAAATAATATGCCACTTACAACATAGTCATCTTTTAAGCTGATAGCTTTAACACCTGCGGCTTTAATACCAACAACTGGTACTTCATTTATATCATACCATAATCCATATCCGTTTGAAGTGGCTATGAATACATTAGATAATGTAGAATCAGTAACAGATATTACTTCATCAGTACCCTTAAGATTCATCATCTTAATTGGTTTACTATATCTTTGTACTTTAAATTCATTTAATAGGGTTCTCTTAACCATACCATTCTTAGTAAAACTTGTTATATATCTTTCTTCATCAAAGTTATATACTGGTATTGAGTTAATTACTTTTTCTTCTGGACTTAAACTTATAATATTACTGATATGTTTACCAAGTTCTTTCCATTTTACTTCTGGAATATCATATACTGGTAAGTATAAATAGTTACCTAAATTAGTAAACAATAATAATGTATCAGTAGTAGTAATATTATATAAACCTGTTACGTAATCATTTTCTTTTAAAGTAGTCTCTTCTTCTTTGGCAGTATTATAACTTCTTTGGGGTACTTTTTTAATGTATCCTTCATTAGTTACTACTACTACTACTTGTTCTTTAGGTATCATTCTTGTAGTATCAACTTTTATTTCTTCTAATTCTTCTCTTATTTCTGTTCTTCTTGGTATTCCATATTCCTTTTTTATCTTTCTTAAATCTTCTTTAATTACTGAATTAAGTTTATCTGGATTAGTAAGAATTTCTTCATATAATTTGATTTTTTCTTCTAATTTTTTCATTTCTTCTTCAAGTAGAACAACATCTGTATTAGTTAGTCTATATAATTGTAAATTAACTATAGCTTCTGCTTGTTTATCAGTAAAATCGTATTCTTTAACTAAATTTACTATGGCATCTGCCTTATTCTTGCTTCTTCTAATTAGGGCTATTACTTCATCTAATATTGATATTGCTTTTACTAAACCTTCCATTATGTGATAACTTGCTTTAGCTGTTTTTAAATCATACTCAGTACCTTTATATACTATTTCTTTTTGATGAGCTATATAAGCATCTAATATACCAAGTAACCCTAATTGCATGGGTCTACGATTAACAATAACGACATTGTTAAAGTTATAAGATACTTGTAAATCAGTATTTTTATAAAAATAATTTAAGATATTATTAGCATCAGCATCTTTCTTAAGTTCTACTGCTATCTGAAGACCATCTTTATCAGATTCATCCCTTACTTCAACAATACCATCTATTTTCTTATCTATTCTTATTTCATCCATTCTTTTTACTAATAGTTGCTTATTTACTTCATATGGTATTTCATCAATAATAATCTTATTTTTCTCTATCTTAGTCTTAGCTCTTATAAATATTTTTCCTCTTCCTGTTTCATAAGCCTTCTTAATTCCATCTATGCCTAGTGCTATACCTCCAGTAGGAAAATCCGGTCCTTTGATATAATTCATTACTGTATCTAATCTAGAATTTGGATTATCTATTCTAAATACAGTAGCATCAATTACTTCTCCTAAGTTATGAGGTGGCATATTTGTAGCATAACCAGCACTTATACCAGTTGTTCCATTTACGAGTAAATTAGGAAATCTACTTGGTAAGACAGTCGGTTCTAGTAATCTATCATCATAGTTCGGAGCCATTGGTACAATACCTGTTTTATCTATATCACGAAGTAGTTCTCCTGCTATTTTTGATAACCTTGCCTCAGTATAACGACTAGCAGCAGGACTATCGCCATCTATTGAACCGTTATTACCTTGCATTTCTATAAGTGGTGCCTCATTCTTCCACCACTGACTCATTCTAACTATTGCTTCATATATTGAACTATCACCATGAGGGTGATAATTAGCCATTACTAGTCCTACGGCATTAGCACTTTTCTTAGTAGGCTTATCATAGGTATTTCTTTCTTTATACATTGAATAAAGAATTCTTCTTTGAACTGGTTTTAAACCATCTCTAACGTCAGGGATAGCTCTATCTTGGATTATATATTTAGAATATCTTCCAAAACTTTGTCCCATTATATCTTCAAGAGAATAATCATATATTTTCTTTATTATATCTTCCATCTATATCACCATATTTATTATATAGTATTTTTCCTTATTTTTCAAGGGCTTGACAAAAGATTTACATAATTAAAGGCCATAAAATAATATATATTTTATGGCCTTTAATTTTACCATGATTCATTAATAATAGTATTAGAATTATTAACATAATTAACATTATTAGCATAATTAGAAGTAATAGTACTTACGGCAAGAGCATCTTTAATAACAATAACATCACTAATTGTACCCACAAATAAATTATTAGCAGAACCATCAGCACTTGGATCTGCTCCAATGTATATTGGTGTAGTTGAAGTCTTAATAGATCCACTTAACGACTTACTTGCTACTAGAGTACCATTCAAATATAACTTTTGAGTAGTCCCATCATAAGTTCCTACTACAACATACCATGTATCAGTAGAAAGACTAGATGATGAACTAGAATTAATTGTAGAATAACTAGAACTACTAGAAGGCATTATATCAAAGTATAATTTTTTATCACTACTTACATATATATCAAATCCAGCTGATTCAGTATTAGCAACCAATTCCATGTAATCAGAAGGAAAACTCTTAACTTTAAATCTTACTACAACACTTAATTTAGAACCTAACGAAGTATTAGCAAAACCCTTAGTTAAATAAATATTAGTTCCATCAAAATATTTACCTCTATATATAGAATCCTTAACAAGAGTAGGACTATTTAATGAAGTAGACTTTGCTTTAACTAAAGTTTTTGTATTAGTATAAGTAGTTGTACTAGGTGTACTTTTACTAAAATATGTTGCTATAGTACTAGCTCCAATTGCCTGATCAATAACTGATACTTCTGATACATAACCAGGAAAATACTCTCCAGAAGCACTACCACCAGTATATGGATCAGCTCCCACTGCTATTTGAGCAGAAGTAGATTTAATACTTCCTGAAATAGTAGTACTACCAACCAAACTTCCATCCAAATACACCTTTATTGTAGTACCATCATATGTTCCAACAGCAGTATGCCACTCACTTAATGAAACAGCACCAGAAGAAGCAGCATATACATAATCAGAACCAGTCGTAGTACGAATACCAAATTTTAATTTCTTGTCAGTGTCTATGACAAGCCCAAAACCACCAGTCTCCCAATTAGCTACTATATCAGCAAATTTAATAGGATAATCATCTATTTTAAATTTAGCTATAACAGACACACTACTACCAAAATCATAATAAGCAAAATCTAAGTTTTTATAACTAGTGTAACCATTAAAATATTCACCAACTTGTGATGAAGTTACTGTATCAGCACTTAACTGATATGGTTCATCACTTGTACCAGTACCCTTAGAAATTACTATATCTGGATTTAAATAAACAGTTGGATATATAGCATTAGCATTATAAGCAACAGATCCATAATTACCAATACCAGTTGTATCGACAAGCCATGGATCATATTGATTACCAGAATAAGGAGTAATTAACCATGCCGATCCAGATTTAAATTGTGTATATAACCAATTATTATTTTTACAATTAGTACTACTATAACTATTAATATTAGAACTACATAATAAACTACTACCATTACCAAATGCCGCAGCATAAGCATAATCAGAAGCATATGGTAAAGCAACCTTCCCCTGCCACATTGTAGTATGACCTGAATAAACAGCAGTTCCCCTTTCAGAAGTATATAACTGATTTGCATATAGAGTTTTACTACTAGTTCCACCTAAATTCCAATTAGCACTGGCTATCATATATCTTGTAATATTGTTTTTTAAACCAGTAGTAGTAAAACTACAAGATTTAGTACCATTACCTGCTCCAGCATAACAATAACCACTACTAGCATTATAGTATAAACCACTATCAACTTTAAGATTATTTCTAAGTTCATAAAAGCCAGAATTCATAAGTTTCATTAACCTAGCATTAGACCAATCACTTTCACCATATGCAGTACTTGCACCAGATGAAGTGTTCTTATTATCCCAAGCATAAGTCCCAATACTACCACTTCTAATTAATTTAAGTTTACCATCAAATACTCCAATTATTCTCCATTTTTCACATGAAGATGAATTTTGACTATTATAACTATTACAATTAAAATAAACATAATTATTAGGATCTGCACCATAATATCTAATATTTCCGCTATCTATTCCAATCGAACTGCTTCCCTTTCGATCGTTCATAAGTGACTTAGAAATAGCATAATTGTAGTTAATACTATTATTAGTTACTGTTGTTTTAGTGGAAGTTTCATATAAATTAGTTATATATTTAGCAGCTTGTTGATTTATTATATTTTCTGGTAAAGTTTGGTTAGGATAGATAACCATTGAATCTGCTAGTGTAATACTTTTTTTACTACTTGCAACTCCTATTGTAATAGTAATTTGATTACTAGTTTTATTTCTTATATTAACTATTCTACTTTCATTACTAGAGACATTTAATGTACCACTTGGAACACCATTTATACCAAAATCAACACTATTATCACTAAAATTATTTAAATACCATATGGCAAAGTTAACTGTACTATTTGAACTATTAACTATCTTTATAGTCTTGGTAATAGTGTCATATGGTTCAATAACAATATCAATAACATCAAAAACGTCATCATCGCTTATCAAAGTAGTTGATAACGATATTGGATTATTTATTTCTGCGGAAGTTGTAAATATAGCATAAGTAGAACCAATTGCTAATCCGAGCAACCCGACAGTGATAGTTGCAATTAAATAAATTGTTTTAAAATTTATTCTCTGTTTCATTTTTACCTCCTATTTCAAAATAAAGTCTATAACACTATTAATATCTATTTTAGATATATGTATTAGAATTGCTGCCATGGCTAAAAATGGTCCAAATGGTATTAAATTATCTTTTCTACTAAGTAGCATGTATATTGCTATTGGAAATGCTATAAATGTTGCTAGAAAGATATTGCATATTGATAGTGGATAACCTATCACTAAGCCAAATAAGAACATTAACTTTATATCTCCTCCACCCATACTTTCTCTTTTGAAAAGGTGGTCTCCTATTAACTTGATAACGTACATTGTTATAAAGGCTAAAATAGCGGATAAAATTTTGTTAACGGTAAATTCTAAGCCAAATAATGATAAATATAATATTATTATTATTATACAAGATGATGCTATTACTTCATCTAATATTATCATGTATTCAATATCACTTATAATTACTACTATTAAGGATGATATAAAAATTAAACTTATTATTAATTCATTTGTAAAACCAAATGAATGATATGCAGTACAATATAAAGCTCCTGTTACTATTTCTACAATTAAATAACTAATTGGTATTCTAGTATGACAACATCTACTTTTACCCTTTTGAATAATATAAGATATTATAGGTATTAATTCATACCATTTTAGTTTGTGATTACAATTATGGCAATGACTTCTTGGATATATTATTGATTCGTTATTAGATAGTCTTACTGCTAATACATTTAAAAAACTACCCATAATACTACCAAAAATAAATATTATTATATAAATATACAATTCCATATTATCACCTATAATATATCACTATACATACTGAACATAGGGATAAAAATAGCCATAAGTATTACTCCTACTATTACAGCAAGTAATATTATCATAACAGGTTCTATTAGGCTTTTTAATCGTTGAACTAAGTTTTTTTGTTCTTCTTCATAATAAACTGCTACATTTTCCATCATCGGTCCTAATCTGCCTGTCTTTTCACCTGTTAATAGCATTTCATAAGCTATTCTAGGAAAAGCCCACTGATTTTCAAAAGCTTTTGATAATCCTGATCCAGTACTTAAGTTTGTTACAGCTTCTTTTATTATACCTTTATATATTTCATTATTAGTAACTTTTCCTAACATTTCTATACTATCTGTTATAAATACATCATGTTTTATTAATGATGAAAATGTCTTAGTAAACATTATTACTTCATTATCTATTAATACATCTTTGATAACGGGAATATGCATAGCAATATATTGAATCACATATCTAAATTTGCGAACATTCTTATACAATGATATTATTATAATTATTATAGCTGCTAATGCTAATACAATTTTTATTATATTTTTCTGGATAAAAGCACTTAAAGATATTAGAAATACTGTTATACCCGGAAGTTTTGATCCTAATTGTTCAAATATGCTTTCAAATTGAGGGACTACGAATATTAGTAAAAAAGTTAAAACGATTATTGCTATTACTAAAACAACACTTGGATATGTTAGTGCTGATATTATTTGTTTTCTATTGGAATCTGCCGTTTTGTAATAAGCTGCCATATCATCCAATGTTTCTGTTAAATTTCCAGTAAGTTCTGATGCTTTAAGCATGTTTATTAATAATTTAGGAAATACATTACCTTGTCTAGCTAACGCTTCACTAAAATTAGCACCAGTATTTAATTCGTAACTTATTCTTTTAAATAGTTCTTTATTTTTCTTTTTATTTGTTTGTTTTTCTAATATAGCTATTGTATCCGCTAATGTTATACCTGATTTTATATATGTCGATAATTGGGTTAAAAAGAATGTTAATTCTTTATATCGCATTTCATTAGAAAAAGTCAAAAATTTCCCTATTTTTGTTATCTTAGTTGGTTTAATTTCTGCTATTTTATATCCTTGTACTGTTAAAAAGGATTCAACATCTGATTTCCTAAAAGCATCAAAATATCCTTTTATTTGTTTTCCATTTTTATCAAATGCTATGTACTTATATCTTATTTTTTCTTTGGATACAACTTTATTGCCAGAAACTACTACTTTATTATTAAAAGTTGGAGTTGTATTATTAAGAGGTTTATTATTCATATATTATCACCTATTCTATAATTTATTATAACATACTTTAATTCTTTTTTTAACATTTTTTTGGTATTTTCATATATTATTTTAGAAAGGGGTTATTATATATGTATGGAAATTATATGGGAGGTCCCTTTATGATGCCAAACGTATCATATGGTCCAATGTTAAATTCTACTATGACTAGGGGTGCTTCTTTAGGTTCTGGTATTCGTTCTTTATTAGGACTTGGTAACGCTCGTAATTTTGCTGGAGGAGTTTCTCGAGGTATTAATTGGTCTTCACTTCTTAATAATACATCTAAAACATTAAGTGTTGTTAGAGAAGCTATTCCTATTGTTAAAGAGGTAGGACCTATGATGAATAATATGAAATCAATGTTAAAAGTTGCTTCTGTTTTTAAAGATGCTACTGATGTTAATAATGAACATAAACCAAATAATAATATTAATAATAATATAAAAAGTACTACTGATAATTTTAATAATCAAAGTAGTACTGAAAATAATATTATGCAAAATGAGCCAAATTTCTTTTTATAAGAAATTTTTATTTTATTTGTTTCATATCTAATTTGTTATATATTAATTTTATTATTACATAACTTATAGATGTATATACTATTGTCATTATAATGCTATGAGTTATTATGTTTCCTAGTAAAATTAAACTATACGTTTGACTTGTTTCTAAATTTAATATTATAAAGGATAATAAATGATATAGTATTATACTTATTATGCTAATTACATTGATTGTAAATATATTATCTGACATATTTGTATTCAAAATTTTTATTACTAATGCAATTAGTAGAAAGAAAACTACATTTAATAATAATGTTGATGTATATAGTATATCAAACAAAGCTCCAAATATTATTACTAATGTATAATATTTTTTTTCATTGGCAAAATATGGGTATATAACTACTAGGGCTATTATTGTATAAATTGTAGTAAAATAACTGATATTTCCTAATGTAGCAGGAAAAATACTTGCCATAACATTTTCTAAAATAAAAGACACAACTAAATAGATAATACTTACTATCACTTACTATCACTCTTTCTTTTTAAAATGCTTACATAGTTGATATCATTAAAGTCTGCTGATGGTTTTACTTTTATTATTTTAGCTAAGTCATAGGAATCAGTAGTTATTTCTTCTACTATTCCTATTAAAATTCCTGTAGGAAACACTCCTCCAAGTCCAGATGTATAAACATAATCACCAATGTTTACATCTTTGGTATTACTTATTCCTTCTAATTCTAAAACGTTTTTATTATAATCATAACTATTAATTAATCCATATAAATTATTATCGCCATTACTTATATGAACAGATATTTTATTACTAGTATCACTAGTTGTTATTAGTCTTACATCTGAAGTAAAGGTTGAAGTTTTTATTACCTTTCCTATTAAACCTTTAGAACTAATAACAACCATATCTTTTTCTACTCCATTATATGTACCTTTATTTATAGTTATTTTGTTGTGCCAATATCCTACATTTCTACTTACTACTGTAGCATTTAAATATTCATAGTCTGATAGTGTGTAGTTTATATTTAGTTCTTCTTTTAACGTCTCTAACTGTCTACGAAGCTCAATATTTTCGGCTTCTATTGAATCTATTCGATCAATCGAGGTTTCTAATATATTATTATTTTTATTAACATCTTTTAATTTTTTATATTCTTTAATATTTTCTTTTATATAGTTAAAAGGATATGTTATTATTTTTTCACTATATATTAAGCCATCCTTTAATAGTGATTCTGCTTTACTTAGTTTTCTATCTTCTTTTAAGGTAAAAGAAAATATTATTAATAATGATATGCATGAAATCATTGTTATTCCAGATGATAACCCATCTAATCCATCCATTAAATTAATTGCATTAGTAATTACTATTATCCAAATAACTGTTAAAATCATAGAAACAGCTTCATTTAGTACTGCTGATTCAAAGAATGGGATTACTTCTATAATTCTTATACCAGAAACTACAACTGCAATGGCAGCTAAAAGTTGCCCCGAAAGTTTTGCTAAAGGTTTTATAGTTTTTACATCATCTATAAAACAAGTGATTCCTAATATTAGCACACCTACAAAAAAGCCTAATATTTTTTTGCCATATTCTTCTATTCCAAATAAATTAAGTCTTGATGAATCCTCTATTGATAGTGTTATTACTAAATATATAAAAGAAACTACAAAACCTGCAATAACAGCAACCCCACCCAGTTTTGGAATCGGTTTATGATGCATTCTTCTATTATCTTTTGGTACATCAACTGCACCTACTTTTTTGGCTAATTTTATAGAATATGGTGTCATCATAAAAGCTGTTATAAAAGCTAGTAGAAAGGCTATCGCTATATCACCCCACATATTTAACACCTCTATTTCATATTTTCATTTTCTATTTTTTCTAGCATGTCTAATCTTTCTTTATATCTTCCACCTTTAAATTCTGTTTCTAACCATGCATTTATCATTTCTATTGCTTCTTTTATTGTTGTATTGTCACCAGATAATGTTAATAAATTTATATCATCATCTGCTTTTGCAGCTTTTGCATAAGCAACACTAGT
>ENA-OPDB01000023-OPDB01000023.1-human-gut-metagenome-genome-assembly--contig:-NODE-23-length-27875-cov-7.074083_pt1 | contig 27875 bp, 48 predicted proteins | sample MGYA00241573_ERZ501497 | MGnify/ENA primary metagenome ERZ501497 (study PRJEB25962, sample SAMEA2042584) | human gut metagenome | biome: human gut; feature: human-associated habitat; material: faeces... | reverse complement strand
AGTTCTTCCGGAGTTCTTCCGGAGTTTCGGAGTTCTTCCGGAGTTCTTCCGGAGTGGGCGGGGCGTGTACAAAATGCACAAAAAAATTTTTCTAATTTGTGCAACTTTTTTCAAAAAAGTTATTGACATTCTAATTTGAATATGATATAATAATATTGTACTTAAGAGATACAACAAATTATGAAAGGGCGTGTCATTTATGGCAACATTAAGTATTGAAAACATTGAAAGAGTAAACGCTGAAATTACAGCAAACGAAAAGAGCGGTGTAGTTGCTTATGTATTTGCTGTACAGTTCACACCTGCGACTGTTAGCTTTGTAAAAGTTCCTACAACTGATACAAGAAAATTTGCTGAAATGCTGAAAACTTCCGGCAAAAAAATCATGTTTAAAGCAACAAAAGAATTTAAAAATGCTCTTGCTGATTATGAAATAATCAAGGAATGTCCTACAATTGAGATTGAAAAAATTGCTGATAGTGATGAAAGAATTAATAGAGGGCACGCCGCTGAAATGGTACTGTTCGGGCATGATATTGAAACCACATTAGCAAGTCAAGAAAAGGTTGACGGTTATATAAACGGTGAGAAGTTACAGCTTAAAGCCTCCTTAATCTCCTGGAAGGGTACAAAAAATAACGGCATGGGTTCGGCTACATTCGTAGCCGCCTAAGCCACGAGCGGGGCGGGTCGAGGACGACCCGCATTAAAATTTTTAACTAAATACTGTAGCTGTCCTGTAGCTGTCCTGTGAGCCAGCTCCGTGAGCCAGCTCCGTGAGCCAGCTCAAGCGGGTCGGGTCGGCTACAAAAGTTTTCAACAATGTTGAAAGTTTTTATGCAACCTGTACAAACTTAAAAATTTCTAAAATTTTTTTGAAAAAAGGGTTGACAACAAACTAAAGATATGGTATAATTAATACATAAGGTAAGGGGAAAACCCAAAGAAAGGACTTGATACTATGAAGAACAACGCTTACAGAAAAGGTGCAGTAAAGGGCTTTAAGACTGACTTTGTTTCAAAGAGAACTCTTATCAAAGCACATAATCGCCGCACACGTCAGGCTGGTAAAGTTGCTGCGAGAGCATGGATTGGTTAAGAAAGGAAAGAGAGGTATTTAATTATGAAATATGTAGAAAATCTTTATGATTGGGCAGTAGGAGTATATGACGAATTTTGTAGCGATAGTTACAGAATTGAGGAAATGCACGACTATGAAACTGGAATAACAATCGTTTACGATTTGAGAACTGGAAAGACTGCTTTTTCAAAATGTAGAAAAGACGAAGAATTTAGTGAAGAAATTGGCGTTGCTGTTGCTTATACACGCTTAAAAGGTGGCGAAGTTCCAAGAGTATTACAGAAAACTTTTCTGAAAAATTTAGTTTCTGGCGAAAAATTTGCTTTGTCAAATTCTCCTAAAAATACTTTTTATGTTGTTGGAGTAAACCCATTAAAACCAACAGAAATTATTGTAGTTGATACAAAAGACGGATATATTAGTCGCTTTAAAGAGGATTATGAAATTTATAAAATCAATTAACAATTGCCGCCCAATTGGGCGGTTTATTTTTACTTTTAACAATTAAAATTTTTTACAAAAAATTTTTCAAAATTTTGTAAACTTTTTTAATTTTTGGGGTACCCCCATTTAGTTAATTAAAATAATTAACTAACTACCCGACCCGCTTTAAGTTAAAAATTTTAACTTTTTCCCGATCATAGTTTAGTTAAATCTTTTAACTTTCTGCGGGTCGGCCCGCCGATTAAGTTAAAAGAATTAACAAAATTCATCTGCGGGCCGCCCGCTTTAGCACGCTAAAGTGATAAAGTGGTGAAGGGTACCCCTATTTGTTAAAAGAAAAAAATAATTACAAAAGGGTTGACAAATCATTCTGCTTATGGTATAATATATATAGTAAAGAAAAGGAGTTGTTAAATATGAATGAGAAATTAAGAAGATTTTATAACGAATGTAGGCTCTATGGTGAAATTACTTTCAGAACTGATTTCACTACGAAAAATGGATACCTTAGTTTTATTGATATTCATTACAATGGTGAAAACTATGAATTTAAACTGTTAAATGGTGAAGTTTTAAGCATGGTAAAATTTTGAAAAGAGTTATATTATGAAAAAGAATGTAACAGAAAGATATTTTAAATGCCCCGAATGTGGTACAGTTTTGACCGCCTACAAAAAGTCAAGCCGCCGAACAAGTGTAAACCATATTAAACATATGTATTGTTATAAGTGTAAAGAGGTACGCCCCTTTGTTCAGTTGTCAAGATATATGCAATAATTATAAAATTCGCCCGCAAGGGCGTTTTTGTTTTATTATTTAATAGTTAAAACTTTTAACTTTCTGCGGGCGGGCCGCCCCTTTTAGTTAAAAGAATTAACAAAATTCATCTGCGGGTCGGGTCGCTTTAGCACACTAAAGTGACACAGTAGTGAATTAGTTAAAAGAAAAAAATTTTTAAAAGTGTATTGACATTTATCTTTGAATATGGTATAATAATTATAGTAAAAGAAAGGCGGTTGATACTATGATTAAGGTATATTGTGAAGAAGATTTAACAAAATCTGGTGTTCAAAGATGTTTGGAAAAATTTTCTAATCAGTATAAAGTACTTGATTATGATGTTATAGCGGTTAGGGTGGGCGAAATAAGTCCATATACTTCTTACACTATCTTCATCAGATATCAGTATTAAGTTAAAAGAAAAAATTATATCAAAAGGGGTTGACAAATAAACCCCTTTATGGTATAATAATAATGTAAGGTAAAGACAAAACAAATTAAAGAAAGAGGTTGTTATTTATGAAAATGTTCATTGTTTCCTTTGTTGTTTACTCTATGATTTTTGGTGTTTTTGGTCTATTATTTGGTTGGTCGAAAAGTAGAAAATTTTTCAGTTTAGAAACTTTGCTGGGCTTAATTCCGTCTACTGTACTTGCTTTGATTGTTGCTGTTGCAATGTCTTTGCAATTTACAAATGATAATACAGAATGGAATGACGGAAAATGTCCAAAATGTTCTATTGAGTGGGAATTATTTGATATTGAAAAGCATAGACATTCGACAACTTATTTCTATCAGTGCCCAGAATGTAAAACAGTCATTGATACAGCAATGGATATGACAAACTAAAAGTTGCCCCTTTAAGGGGCGACTAAATTAAAAGAAAAAATTATTTAAAAAGGTATTGACAAATTACTGAAAGTATGGTATAATTAATACATAAGGTAAAGGAAAGAGGTAAAACAAAATGAAAAAGATTATTTCAAAAGTTTCAACAGTTCTTATGGTAGTGGTTGCCGTTTGGTTCGCATGGAGTTTTGTAGACATCAATATCAATAATAACCCAGCAGATGAAAACTGCGGTGACTTCTCAAAAGGTAATGCAATTGTTATGGTTAGCGAATTATTTAATTAATTCGCTAACATAAAAAGAAAGGATTTGATTGATATGATTAAAAAGATTTACGATTTTCTTCTGACTGTAAACTGTTATTTCTTGGTACTTGCGGCAATTCTTACTGTTGTCAATTCTCCGTATGGTTCGCCCGTTTTCATGTACACTTCAGTGATAGGACTGATTGACGCTATCAAAAGCAAGTCACAGAATGGTATTATTATCAATTGTACATTTTTGGCAATGAATACATATTTTACCATAAGAAATATAGTAAATGCGTTAATTTAATAACGCATTTTACTTTAATCTTTTAATAGTTAAAACTTTTAACTTTCTGCCCGACCCGCTTATTTAATTAAAATATTTTATTTAACTAAATGCCGATCAAGAGTTAGTTAAATATTTTAATTAAATGCGGGCGGTCCATTGTTTAGTTAAATTAATTAACTAATTCGCGGGCCGGCCCGCTTTAGCACTTTAAAGCGTTAAAGCGTTGAAGTCCAGCTCCTATAGTGTTCCACGTGGAACATTGCGGCGGGTCGGGCGACTTTAGCACACTAAAGTGATACAGTAGTAAATTAGTTAAAAGAAAAAATTTTTTAGAAATTTGAAAAAAGGTATTGACATTCAAGGGGCATTGTGATATAATATATACATAAGGTAAAGACAATAAGAAAAAGAAAGAGGTTGTTAATTATGAAACTTATTAAAATCACTGCCGTTACTCCACACTACATTTGCGAAAGCGAAAGCCGTTACTCAATTAAGAAAGTTGGTAAGGACTGGATAGTATTTGATACAGATACACCAGCTCACGGACATAAGATTTTTACCGCAAAAACTTTAGCAGACTGCAAAGCATTTCTGCAAGAGATAGTTGGTTAATATCAACTATCCCCTTTGTTAAAAGAAAAAATTATTTAAAAAGGGGTTGACAAATTAAAAAAGATATGGTATAATATATACATAAGGTAAAGATAAAACAAATTTAAGAAAGAGGTATTAATTATGGACTTTGTTGCAGAACTCGGTAGAATGATTGCTGAACTTGGGGCTGAACTTGATGAACTCGGTGAGGGTATCGCAAAAGTACATGATGAAATCGAAACTTTAAAGGCAGAAATGGAGGTTTGAAAATGAGATACGTTATTATTACACTTTCAAACGGTTACTGCGGTTGTGATGAAGAGCATTGCTTGATGTTCCCAAAGGGAACTCCTGACGGTGAAATTACTGAATATGCCGGAGAGTTACTGAATGACTATTCTTCAAGCTATGAATATTTAGCAGAATACGACGATGAAGAGGACAGCGAAATGTATTATGAAAATTGTTCTTTCGACTGGATTGAAGTATTCGAGGGTGACGAGGAATTTGATTACCGCATAGAGGAATTTTCAATGGCATAAAATGGAACTGCCCCAATGGGGCGGTTTTGTTTTACCTTTTAATTGTTAAATCTTTTAACTGCCGCGATCAGTATTAAATTAAAATATTTAACTTTCTCGCGGGCCGGCCCGCGCTTTAACGCTTTAAAGTGCTAAAGTGTTTTCTTGCTCCGCAGATGTTCCACGTGGAACAATAGCGGGTCGGGGTTTGGTTAAAAGATTTAATTATTGATAAGGTATGGTAAAAGTTAAAAGAAAAAATTATTTAAAAAGGTATTGACATTTTGGAAAAGATATGATATAATATATACATAAGGTAAGGGGCAGGGCAAAGGTCAGTTATCTTGGGGTGTGCCGTTGAGGTCACTTGAACTGCCATTGAAAAAAATGGCTATAAGCGGGTGCCAACTCCCGTCTGCTCCACCAATAAAGTTAAATAAAAAACTTTTTAAAAAGGTATTGACATTCTCAACAGAATGTGATATAATAATAATGTAAGGTAAAGACAAAACAAATTAAAGAAAGAGGTTGTTTATTATGTTTAAAAAGAAATGTAAAGAAGAAAAGGTTATAAGAGGTATGACTATAAAAGAGTGGAATACATATGTTGAAAACACTTACACTCCTAAATATGTAACAGTATGCGGAGAAAAGATTGCCCTTGAAAATGCAACCACAGAAAATGTGGTAAAAATAATGCTGGAAAAAGGAAAGAAAATCTTTTGTTAAAAGAAAAAAATAATTAAAAAGGTATTGACATTCTTAACAGAATGTGATATAATAATAATGTAAGGTAAAGACAAAACGACCGCCCTTGTAAGGGCAGAAAGAGGTAACTTATGGCAACATTTAAGGTAACAAAGGAAATGACAGCAACAAAAATCAAGAACGCAATCAAGGCAAATCTGCTGAATGACTTTGAACAGTTTCTTGTTCAGAAGTACGGTGATAATGCGGTCGGTATGGTTCGCTATGGTTCAACTCCAAAGAATGAACTCGCTTTTGTTCTCGGCACAATTGAAGATGACGGCTTTGAGTATGATGTAGTGGCAACAGTAAACCCAACTGTTAAGGACTGGAAAGAAAAGAAAACAAAATCAAGAACCACGGACGCTTTTGATTTTGAACAGTACAAGGCAGATTATGACAATTATCTCACCGAAAAGGCAACCAAACAGGCAGAGAGCAAAGCAAGAAAAAATGTGAAGTCCGAAAAGGAACAGGCAAAGGCAGAACGCAAAGCCGAACTTGAACAGGCGGCACAGAGAGCAAAAGAAAAGACAGACCAGAAGTATGCCGAAATGGTAGCCAATGCCAAAAAGTAAAATACTTAACTAATCGCCCCAATGGGGCGGTTTAGTTTTATATTTTAATTGTTAAATGTTTTAACCATCTGCGGCAAGTAATTAGTTAAATATTTTAACTAATTGCCCGACCCGCTTTTAGTTAAATATTTTAATTTTTGCCGATTAGGAGTTAGTTAAAATTTTTAACTTTCTAGCGGGCCGGCCCGCGCTTTAGTGCTTTAAAGCGATAAAGTATTAAAGTGCGGGTCGGGGTTTAGTTAAATATTTTAATTAATGGTAATAAAAGGAATTGGTTAAAAGAAAAAATTTTTAGAAATTTCAAAAAAGGTATTGACATTTTCAACGTAATAGTGTATAATAATAATGTAAGGTAAAGACAAAACAAATTAAAGAAAGAGGTTATTAATTATGAAAATTGTTGTTAATGCAGATTTTGGCGGTTTTGGTTATGGTGTATCAAAAAAGTATGAAGGTTGTGTTTTTGCATATGAAAACGACAGAGCCAATCCCGAACTCGTTGCCTTTGTTGAAAATCACCCCGATGATTGTGGAGATTTAGCAATTATGACTATTCCTGATAATGCAACTGACTGGGATATACAGGAATATGACGGAAATGAAAATCTTATCTATGTTGTAAATGGAAAAATTCACTACTGTTGCGAAGTAGATGATGATGATTGCTATTGTGAAAATGAATAAAATTAACAAATTCGCCCATATGGGCGTTTTTGTTTTATTATTTAATAGTTAAAATTTTTAACTTTCTCGCGGGCCGGCCCGCTTTAGCACTTTAAAGCGTTAAAGTGTAAGGGTCCACCGCTTTAGCACACTAAAGTATTAAAGTGTTAAGGTGCGGGTCGGGTATTTAGTTAATTAATTTAATTAATTAATTGTGATATTGCACAAAAAGTTAAAAGAAAAAAATTATTAGAAATTTCAAAAAAGATGTTGACATTTTAGGGGCATTGTGGTATAATAATAATGTAAGGAAAACACTTAATGAGAAAGGAAATGTTATTATGAGCATTAAAATTTTTTTCGATTTGGACGGAACTGTTTACGACCTTTACAGCGTTGAGAACTGGCTTGAAAAACTCCGCTCCGAAGATGCAAGCGTTTTTTCAGAGGGCAATTTTATCGGTGACTACAACAGATTTAAAACAGTTTGTGAAAAACTTGTTGCTGTGGGCGTACAGTTTGAAGTTATCACATGGTTGCCAATGCAGGCAAGTCCAGAGTATGAGTTAGAATGTACAGAGGTAAAAAGAGAATGGGTTAAAAAGTTTATGCCGTTCGTAACAGAATTTACTGCCCAAAGTTACGGAATACCAAAACAGAACGCCATTAAGAAAAGAGCAAAAACAATGTACTTATTAGATGATAATAAGGAAGTTTGCGAAATGTGGAAAACTGATAAAATGAGAAAAGCAATAAATGTTAATCGTGACGGACTGACAACAATTGAAGCATTGGAAATGATTTACTGCGAAATTAAAACAAATAACTAAAGGAGAGGGGTTCGCCCCTCTCAATCTTTTATCTGATATAGTATTAAAATTTTTAACTAAATTCTATGTTCCACGTGGAACAATTAGATTTAATTAAAATTTTTAACCAAATACCCGACCCGCCATTAATTAAATTATTTTATTTAACTAACTGCCGATCATGATTTAGTTAATTAAATTAATTAACTAATTCGCGGGCCGGCCCGCTTTAGCACTTTAAAGCGATGAAGTGTTAAAGTCCAGCTCCCATAGTGTTCCATGTGGAACATTCAAGTAGGTTTGGTTAAATATTTTAATTAAAGAATGTTCCACGTGGAACACTGCGGGTCGGGGTTTAGTTAAATATTTTAATTAATGGTAATAAAAGGAATTAGTTAAAAGAAAAAAATATTTCAAAAGGTGTTGACATTATATTCAAGTTGTGGTATAATATATACATAAGGTAAGGGGAACGCCGAAAAGAAATTCCCACTCCATTATTTTTTCTAATAAGAACCAAAAGTTAAAAGAAAAAAATAATTAAAAAGGGGTTGACAAATTAGAAAAAATATGGTATAATAAATATATAAGGTAAGGGAAAGAAAACTTACCGAAACAAATTCGACCGCCTAATGAATAGGCAGAAAGAGGTATCTTATGGCTAACACAGTAATTTTTAACGGCGTTGAGTTCAAGTCAGCAACAGCAGTAAAGGCACAGGCAAGAGTTTCTACAATGGACGTTGTAGTTTCAGCGTTGAAAGAAAAGTTTGGCGAAAGCAACGTTGCCAAAGTCGGCTCTAATGAGTATGGCGTTATCATTGGTCAGGTCATTGACAAGGACGGATTCCCCCAGGACGTAGTGGTCACAGTAAAGCCGACTGTTAAGGAATGGGAAAGCAGAAAGACAGACAAGAGAACATATACCCAATTTATTCTTGCTGATGAAGCACAGGCGTATGAAATGGAAGTAAAGGAAAAAGAGGAAAAGAAAGAAAAGGAAAGACAGGAAAGAGAGGAAAAGAAAGCAAGAGATAAGGCAGAAAGAGAAAAAGCAAAAGCCGAAAAGGAAAAGGGAGAATAATTCTCCCTCCCCTTTCTTAAAACTTTTAACTAAAAGGAGTGTTGCTTAATGTTATATAATGGTAAAGAAATCAGTAAAGAAGAATTTAAGTCAATTATGTTAAAAAAGGCACAGTTAAAAATGGAGATTCGCAGATTATCCAAGACAGAATTTGGCAGAGAAATTCTCCGGCAGAAAGGCATTAAGCCAATTCAGTAAACATATTTAACAAATCGGGGTGGGCAATAGTCCGCCCCTTTTTCATAGGTATTTAGTTAAAATTTTTAACTAAATCCCGACCCGCACTTTAGTACTTTAAAGTGATAAAGCGTTAAAGTGCGGGTCGGGGCACTTTAGTACTTTAAAGCGTTAAAGTGGGCGGCCCGCCACTTTAGCACGGTAAAGCGATAAAATGTAAATGAATTAAAAAACGGCTCTCCATTTAGGAGAGCCGAATAATTATAAATTTTAATTTTCATTTTTATCATTGCAAGAAAAAGAAAAATAAACTTTATAATCAGCAGACATCATTGAGAAATTACTTTTCATATCTGTTTCGTCGTCCAGAACCAATTTTAACCCTTCTTCATTTTCTAAAATTCCAACCGCCATATCTAAACGAATACACTTATCAAAATCAAATTCATTTATATCGTCAATTCTTATTACAATTGTATTTTCTTCTCTTGTAATTTCTGCATAATACAGAACATCTTTCAGCATTTCCATTACCATTTTTACATACATAATATCAAACCCCTTCTTGAATTTATTTTATAATCATCTCGATTACATTTATATTATACCACAAATTCGCCGCCCCGTCAACTGGTATAATGCACAAAGATTAAGACAGTAAGACAGGATATTTTTGTATAGTATGCTAATTGGCAAATATTAAATTAAAAATTTTAATAAACTCGCCGGCCCGCGGGCCGCCCCGCTTTAGCACTTTAAAGCATTAAAGTCCAGCTCCGCAGATGTTCCACGTGGAACATTCAAAGAAATTTAGTTAAATATTTTAATTAAAGAATGTTCCACGTGGAACAATGGCGGGTCGGGGTTTGGTTAAAAGATTTAATTATTGGTAATGTATGGCAAAAGTTAAAAGAAAAAATTATTTAAAAAGGGGTTGACAAATTAGAAAAGATATGGTATAATATATACATAAGGTTAAGGAAAACAAAAACTACGGAGGTAAAAAATTATGAAAAGAAAATTTTTTGTAATCAATGAAACAGGCGGTTATTTCGTATCTAATGAAGAAGAAATTTGCAAAGAATATTGTAAAATTAATGGTTACACATACCGTGTTGAATATTTCAACATAGGTTATTAATTGTGTAAAGGTTTCGGGCGGCAACAGCCGCCCTTTATTTTATAATGTTCCACGTGGAACATTAACAAAGTAGTGACGGGTCGGGGTAGAAAGTTAAAAGTTTTACATATTAGTGCAAATTGCACAATTAGTTAAAAGAAAAAATTTTTTAGAAATTTCAAAAAAGGTATTGACATTTTCAGCGTAATGGTGTATAATAGTATATGTAAGGTAAAGGAAAAACAAATTAAGAAAGAGGTTGTTTGCTATGGCTAAAGAAAAATTTATCGTGCTTGATGTTGAGGGTATGAGTGGTTTAATGCCGTACAATGTAGGTTATGTTATTGCTGACAGATACGGAAAAATTTATAAAGAACGTTCTTTTGCACTCCCCGAAAATATTTATATCAATATTGTAAGAAGTGCAAGCCTTAATCAAGCGGTAGAAATGACTGCCGGAAACGTCACCGACATTTTACAGGATTTCAAGAATCCATTCTTTAAAAGAAAATATAGATGTGTAGGAAATGACGAATTTAAGAAAAGACTTTTAAAGGATATTCAAAAGCACAATATCAAAAAAGTTTACGCTTATAACGTTGCTTTTGATAAAGCAAGTTTAAAAAATCTTTTCGGAAATGAGTTTGAAAAGTTAGCGGTCGAATTTATTGATATTATACCAATCATTCTCCGTACAAAACTTTTAACAAAAAAATATTGCCAGTTCTGTATTGATAATGGTTATGTGACAGAAAAAGGCAATATTATGACAAAGGCAGAAATTGTTTATCGGTATTTGTTCAATGATTTAACTTTTATTGAAGAACATACAGGTTTAGCAGATGTAAAAATTGAGTATAAAATTTTATTAAAAGCTTTTCAAACTCACAAAAAAATTGACAGTACGCCTTGCATGGCTTGGAAAGTTTTGGCAGAGTTTTGCAAGGAAAATAATTTAACAATTGCGACTGCATAAGTCGCTTTTGTTTTTACTTTTAATAATTAAAATTTTTAACTAAATGCCCGACCCGCTACTTTAGTACTTTAAAGCGGTGAAGTGCCGACCCGCCGCTTTAGTACTTTAAAGCGTTAAAGTGCGGGTCGGGTTTAATTAATTATTTTAATTAACTAATTGTGATATTGAACAAAAAGTTAAAAGAAAAAATTTTTTGAAATTTTCAAAAAAGGTATTGACATTTTCGGCATAATAGTGTATAATAATATATGTAAGGTAAAGGAAAACAGACAGAAAGAAATGAGGTAGTCTTATGAAAAATTATTATTTCAATTGGCGTCTTGAAGTACTTGACGAAAATAAAATTGATGACTGTTCAGATATATATTATATGGTTGTCAATGACATTGCAGAATTTAAGACCTTTTGCGAAAAGGTGGATATGATGGACGACGGGGTGACATCAACAGGAATGTATTACTTTGACGGGGACTATGGAGAGTGGACAGCATTTGATTTGCGTGTTTATAATACATTGATTAAATATCTGAATTAACAAATTGACCCGAAAGGGTCTTTTTGTTTATTGATTTAATAGTTAAAAATTTTAACTAAATGCCGGCCCGCTGCTTTAGCACTTTAAAGCGTTAAAGTCCAGCGCCCAATTAAGTTAAAAGAAAAAATTTTTTGAAAATTTCAAAAAAGGTATTGACATTTTCAACGTAATAGTGTATAATAATATATGTAAGGTAAAGGAAAACAAAATTAAGAAAGAGGTTGTTTAATATGTTAGAAAAGGTTTATATTGTTTATGGTTCTTATTCATCTTATTATCACGACTTTGATACTTATGAGGATATAGAACAAAAAGAAGTAAGAATTTATGGGGTTTATACTTCTGAGGAAGTTGCAAAACAGGAGGCAAAGGGAAACGGACTTGATTATATTGGCGTTGAACTTAATACTTTTTTAAACGACCAAAGAGAATTTTGGTGCGAAAAAGAGGAAAGTGAAGAAAAGTGTAAAACTTCAAAATGTTTAGGTTGTAAACATAATACAATATATCTTAATGATAGTGGTTATACACTTTGATTAAAAAATAAAATTATATCGAAAGGGGTTGACAAAGTTCTCCCCTTATGATATAATAGTAATGTAAGGAAAACACATTAAAGAAAGAAGTTGATACATATGAATTTTATACTGGGTTTAATTGGTTTAATTCTTGGCGGTATAGGCATGGGATTAATCGACAGTAACATTGAGGGCAGAACATCAAAAGAGTTAAATAATCTTTTCGGTGTACTGGGAATAATTAACTGCTCTCTTGCTCTTGTTCTTTGTTACATAGCATTAGGATTAAATTAATTAACTAAAGGCGACCGAGGTCGTCTTTTAGTTTTGGATAATTAGTTAAAAATTTTAACTAATTTCCCGGCCCGCGGGCCATCCCTTTAATTAAAAGAAAAAATTTTTTAAAAGGTATTGACAATTTAATATAGATATGGTATAATAATAATGTAAGGTAAAGACAGAAAGGATTTGATACTATGACATTCTACATCAGAACAGTTTTCGAGTTTGATAAGGGCGGCTTCAAGACTATTTCAGACTACTACACCGCCCCAACAAAAGCAGACGCCATTGACATGGCAAAAGAAACTACATACAAGGCGGTTGGTGACTGTGACGGAGTTCTTAGAATTCCGGTCTGTGGAGAGGTTTAAACCTCTCCTTTTCTTACTGTATTTAGTTAAAACTTTTAATCATCTCGCGGGCCGGCCCGCAGTTTAATTAAATATATTAATCAACTACTGATCGCGGGCCGGGATTTAGTTAATTCATTTACTTAACTAATTGTCATATTGCACAATTAATTAAAAGAAAAAATTATTTAGAAATTTCAAAAAAGGTATTGACATTTAAAGTGCATTATGGTATAATAATAATGTAAGGAAAACACTTAATGAATTTGAAAGGGTATGATTAATTATGTATACAATTAAGGAAACTTTAGCAGAACTTGAAAATGAAAAGACAGAAATCGAAAATAAGATTGAACTTGTTAAATCTTTTGACAAACTCACAACTGCTGACTTCACAGAGGACGTTTACCATGATTTCTGTAAGACAACTTTAAGAGGTGGCGACATTCTGGGCGAAAAACTTGCAAGCGTTTTTCCGTTTCTTGTTCTTCAAAAGGGTAGAAGTAATTACAACGAATATGCTTTTGATTTTAAGGACTTAAAAGATAATAAGTATTTTAATATTCGTGTTACTATTCCATGCTGTTCAATAACTGCGGTAGAAATTGAAATTCATAAAAAGAAAAGTTTCTTTACTTTTGCAGATGATATTGAAATTATTGAAAAGAAAATTGAGGAATTAGAAAAAGTTTTAACTTATTCTTTTTCTCAACGTGTAGAATGGTGTGGTAAAGGTTTCCGTAAATGGTTTAGACCTATTCACTATATTTTCAAGCACAACAAAAAAGAACTTAATAATAAAATACTCATGGCAATTAAAGAGGAAAAAGAACATTTAAAAAATGCTAAAGCAAGAAAATTGAAAAATGAAATTGTATCACGAGAGTTTCAGAGATTGACTAATAAAATTGTTGCTGAATACGTTCCACAGCTTTTAGAATGGACAAAGGTCGTAACAGTCAACGCCGCATATGACAGACAGAGATACACAAAATAATTAAGTCGCCCAATAGGGCGATTTAATTAAAAGAAAAAATTTTCAAAAAGGGTATTGACAAAATAGAATAGATATGGTATAATAATAATGTAAGGTAAAGACATTAAGACTAAAGGAGAGTTATTATGAAAGCAACTGGTATTGTTAGAAAAGTGGAAGATTCCGGCATGATAGGTATTCCTAAGTCAATCAGAGAACAGTTTGATATTTCTACTGGTGATATGATTGAATTTTTCACAGACGGCGACAACATCATTTTACAGAAAATCTCATACGACAGCAACCCTTCTGATGAATTGAGAAAAATTGTTAAGAAGTATGCAGATGAAATTCCGTTAGGACTGGCAGAGCAGATTACCAATATTGCCCAGTATTTAGAACAGAAGTCCGCCGAGTAAGGCGGCTTTTGTTTTATATTTTAATTGTTAAAATTTTTAACTTTCTACCCGACCCGCGATCATGATTAAGTTAAATCTTTTAACTATTGTGCGGGCCGGCCCGCTTTAGCACTTTAAAGTGCTAAAGTGATAAAGGGATAAAGTACTAGGTCCGCCGCTTTAGTACGCTAAAGTGGTAAAGTATTAAAGTCCAGCTCCTCGCTGATGTTCCACGTGGAACATTTTCAGCGGGTCGGGGTGCCGAGAAGTAAACCTATAGGTATAGTAGGTTATTGTATGGCAAATTGCACAAAAAGATTTTAGAATTGTTGAAAACTTACAGCATACTGCAACAACTTTTATCCCTTGTAAACGGCGTAGGTACGGGCTTTGTGGCGTTCTCAATCTTGACAATTTTAAAAAAAAGGAGTATAATATATACATAAGGTTGAGGGAGTTAAGAAACTCCACAGACCACACCACAGATTTTCAACCAACAATAACCAAAAGTTAAAAGAAAAAAATAATTCAAAAGGGGTTGACGAAAAGTTGAAAATGTGGTATAATAATAAAGGTGAGAGGTTCACCGATAAAAATTCGACAGTCCATGAATGGACAGAAAGAGGTATTTTATGGCAAACACAGTTATCTTCAATGGCGTTGAGTTCAAGTCAGCAACAGCAGTTAAGGCACAGGCTCGTATCAATACAATGGACGTTGTAGTTTCCGCTTTAAAGACAGCGTTCGGTGATGATAAGGTTGCAAAAGTCGGCTCTAATGAGTACGGTGTAATCGTTGGCGAAGTTACTGACAAGGACGGTTTTCCGCAGGAAGTTGTCGTAACAGTAAAGCCGACTGTTAAGGAATGGGAATCACGTAAGACAGACAAGAGAACATATACCCAGTTTATCCTCGCTGACGAGGCACAGGCGTATGAAATCGAAACAAAGGAAAAGGAAGAAAAGAAGGCAGAGGAAAAGGCAAAGAGAGAGGCAAAGAAGGAGAGAGATAAGGCACAGAGAGAAAAGGCAAAGGCAGAAAAGGAAAAGGAAAATTCTGCCGAATAATTCCAAAAACTGGGCGGACATTTGTTCGCCCTTTTTCTGTTAGTATTTGATTAAATCTTTTAACTAAACCAAATTCTGCTAACCATATTTTGGAATTAGTTAAAATTTTTAACTTTCTGCCCGGCCCGCGGCGGGCCGCCCATTAATTAAATAATTTAACTTTTGTGCGGGCCGGCCCGCAGTTTGGTTAAATATATTAATTATATATAACGGGCCGGGGTTTTGGTTAAAAATTTTAATCAAATAATCACGATCATGGAAAAGAACATACGTTCTTTTTTCCGGCGGGCCGGGGCAACACCTACTATTCCTATAGGTTTAGTAGGAGAAGGGCAATACTATGTAAGGCAATACTATGCAAGGTAGAATATTATGTGATATAAAGTATTATGTGACTTAGTATCCGTGACTCGTGGACACTATGCAAGGCAAAGTATTGTGTGACTTAGTGTCCGTCAGTGGCGGACAGTTTTGTTATACTCTCAGTATAAAACCCTTGTTACTTTTCTGTAACTTTTGTAATAGAATATTAAGAAAAATGTAATCAAATTTAGGTAGAAGTCAAACTGAAAAAGTAGTATAATATATACATAAGGTCAAGGGAGTTAAGCCCCTAAGAAAAATCAACAGTCCACGAACGGACAGAAAGAGGTATTTTATGGCAAAGGTTATTTTTAATGGTGTAGAATTTAAGTCAGCAACAGCAGTTAAGGCACAGGCAAGAATTGACGTCATGGAAGTTGTTACCAATGCACTTCGTACAGCATATGGCGAAGACAATGTGGCAAAAGTTGGTAGCAATGAGTATGGCGTTGTAGTCGGTCAGGTTCTTGACAAAGACGGCTTCCCGGCTGATGTGACTGTAACTGTAAAGCCGACGGTTAAGGAATGGGAGAGCAGAAAAACAGACAAGAGAACTTATGAACAGTTTATTCTTGCTGATGCCGCTGATGCGTATGCTATCGAGGTAAAGGAAAAAGAAGAAAAGAAAGAAAAGGAAAGACAGGAAAGAGAGGAAAAGAAAGCAAGAGATAAAAAGGCAAGAGAGGAAAAAGCAAAAGCCGAAAAGTAATTGAAAAGGGGCGAAAAATTTTCGCCCCAATTCAAAAAAAATTTTTCAGAAAGTACTTGACAGCGTTTAAAAAATATGTTATAATAAGGTATAATCTTTTAAAGGAGTTGTTTATAATGGGTATTCCAAAGCATTATTATTTAATGGTAGATACTGAAACTTGTGGTGGATTAGATAATGCGTATGTTTATGACTTAGGCATGGCAATAGTTGACAGAAAAGGAAAAGTTTATGCAAAGTATTCCTTTGTTATTGCCGAAGTTTTCTACGGTATGGCGGACTTAATGCAAACTGCTTACTATGCCGAAAAAATCCCAATGTATAAAGAGGATATAAAGAACGGCAAAAGAAAAGTTATCGACTTTTTCACAGCCAATAGAGTTGCAAGAGAGTTGATAAAGCGGTGGAATGTTACGGCAGTGGTTGCACATAATGCAAGATTTGATAACAACGCATTGAACAATACAGCAACTTTTCTGAATGGTAAAAAATCTTATTTCTTCCCTTATGGCGTGCCGTTTTGGTGCACTTTGGCAATGGCAAGGCAGATTTACGCAAAGCGTCCGACATATGTTGACTACTGCAAAGAAAATGGATATCTTTGTAAAAATGGTACGCCACGCCTAACTGCTGAAATCCTTTATAGGTTTATTATGCGTGACAAAACATTCACGGAGTCACATACTGGTCTTGAAGATGTTATGATAGAAAAAGAAATATTTATGCACATTCTTAGACAGCACAAAAAAATTAGAAGAACATACTACTGCGAGAGGGTATAATACCCTCTCTATTATTTTACAGTATCAATACTTTATCACACATAGTATTAAATCTTTTAACCTAACCAAATTCTGCTAACCAAAATCTGCTAACCAGTTTTTGGAATAAGTTAAATCTTTTAACTTGGAACCCGACCCGTACCAATATTTGGAATAAGTTAAAAGATTTACTCTAACCAAATTCTGCTAACCAATATTTGGAATAAGTTAAATATTTTAACTTTCTGCCCGGCCCGTGCGGGTCGGGTATTAAATTAAATCTTTTACTTTAATTGCGGGCCGGCCCGTCGCTTTAGCGCTTTAAAGTGTTAAAGTCAAGGATCGCGGCGCCAAGTTAAAAGATTTAACAAATGCCAAACTTTGGCGCGGGCCGGGGCCAAGTTAAAAATTTTAACTAATTCCAGATTTTAGCAATAAGTAAATGATTTGACAATTCGTCAAAGTGTACAAAAAAGTTTTTTATGTTTGTGCAAAATGCCGATTGACTTCTGCTGCAAGATGTGGTATAATAGTAGTAGGATAACCGGAAGGCGGAGAGTAAGAGGGGAGTGCAGACTATGGTTAGCATATGCTAACTCCAGCAGCAGAAACGAACATACGTTCGTTAAATATTTTAACTAATTGTTCGCCGGCGAACATATGTTCGTTGTCAATATGCGAGCTGCGTCAATCGGTGAGCTGCGGTGAGCTGCGAACTGTAGCGAGCTGCGAGCTGGAAGTCAAGGGGTGAGCTGTGTCAAGCGAGCTGCGAGCTGTAAATTATAGCGGCGGGTCGGGTGACTGTCAAGAGCTGCACTCCATGCGAGCTGCGTCTGAAAAAATTTGAGGTCGGAGTCCCAAAATCTACTTTGTAAAAAAACCCTATTTTACGGAGTCTGTCAAGCGAGCTGCAAAGTTCAGCAAGCTGCAAAGTATAGATGTTTACTTTTTCTCTGTAATATGGTATAATTATTATAGAAGGTAAGGGAAGAGAGAAAATATTATACCGCCTTTCCTTCGGGTATGCGAGCTGCAAACTTTAAGAAAAAAGTAAGCAGTACAAAGCTTTACAAAACCCTTAAACTATGGTATAATATTAATGTAAGGTAAAGGAAATACGACCGCTCCTCTGGAGCAGAAAAGAGGTACTTATGGGTATGATGTTCAATGGTGTAGAATTCAAGTCCGCTACAGCTGTTAAGGCTCAGGCAAGAATCGATTCAATGGAAGTAATTGTCGCCGCACTCAAGGCTCAGTTCGGAGAGGATGCGGTAGCAAAGGTTGGCTCAAACGAATACGGAGTTATCGTAGGTCAGGTAATTGATAAGGACGGTTTCCCGCAGGACGTCGTTGTTACTGTTAAGCCTACAGTTAAGGAATGGGAATCTCGTAAGACAGCTAAGAGAGAGTACGAGCAGTACGTTCTCGCTGATGCTGCGGAAGCTTACGAAATCGAGACAAAGGAAAAGGAAGAAGCTAAGGCAAAAGCTAAGGCTGAAAGAGAAGCTGCAAAGGCGGCTAAGGAATAAGCAAAAAGAGAGCTGGAATTGATAAAATTCCGGCTCTTTTTTATTATATTTATTATTATTATAATTAAAACCCCATTTAATTATACCATATTTTAAGGATTTTGTCAAGATTTATACGCAATTGAACTGCGAACATATGTTCTTTTCGCCGCAAAACGATTATTATTGCAAACATTTGACACGTTTTCGTAGCATTTTACAATACTTTTGCAACAGTTTGACAATAGTTTTACAACGGTTTTACAGCAATTTACACTACTATATTATTATATTATGTTGACCTATTTACATTTTCTGCCGGACGGAACAGGAGCATTTTACTATTACCGCAAACTATTACAAGTACCAACGAAAACTAAAAATTTTGTAGCCCCAATGTGAGCTGCGAAAAATTTAAGTCAGACATACTACGGGTCTTGAGAGACCTTCAATCCAAGACTTCTCCAGCACAGCAACCTACTTGCTATGTTCAGCCAACTACCTACTTAACTACTCCAGCCAGCTACTCCAGCTAACTACCTACCCCCTTATTATTATTACTACTATCCTACCTACCCCCAATATTCTTACGGCTACCCTACCCCCTATTTTTATCAATGCTATCCTACCTACCCCCTATTTTTACCACTACTATCCTACCCCCTAAAACCAACCTACCCCCTTAAAAATTTTTTCTACTGCTGCCGCCAAACCCTACCCCCAAAATTTTCCTACCCCCTTTTAAATTTCCTTTTATTCAAACCTACCCCTCTTAAATTCTTTTCCAAAATTACCCTACCCCCTATAAACAAAAACGCACCAGAGCTGCTAACTCCGGTGCTTTCTTTTTGCCTACCCCTCTATTATTTACTTAAATAATTATTTAATTAATTATTTAATTACGTTAATAAGTAGTTAAACAAAAATAATTATTGAAATTTTCAGACCAAGTGCTTAACCCAAATCTTCAGGTCCTGTATTTGTTCTATTGTTAGCGGCGAAAACTTCTCTTTATAAGCTGCTATCCACTTATCGTTTGTCTTTACTGTTCGCGGCGACATTAATTGGTAGATTAGATTATCAAGCCGCTTAGCAAGATTACTTGTTTTAAAGGTTTTGCGGCTACCATCGGGAAGTTCAATTGTAATTTCCCCTCCCCCACATGAATAGATTTGACCAGTGTAATGAGCAACGAACTTGTGCCGCCACTGAGAAATTGTTTCATTGTGGTCTTTAAGAACTTTTGTCATTGGTATTGTTTTGAAGTCAGACATTTATATACCCCTATAAATTTTCATTCCGATTAGTCTTCATTAGCATCTAACCACTCTTTACTTGCCTTATCATTAACCTGATAAATGTACAAAGTTTTCTCATACATACCATTGATGCCCCTATAGTTAGAGAAATCAGTTCTAAACTTAATTAACCCCGCATCCTGCAATGTTGTAAGAATATCCTTGTATCTATCATAGGTTTCTTCATTGCCACGACTATGACCAAAGGCATTTATTAAATCTGTATAACTAATTTTCTTATTATCATCTAAAAACCGCCTTCTTAACCACACAAATGTTTTTATTAGTTCTTCCTTTTGTGAATCTGTGGAACTCAAAAAAATTAATTTATAGATTACTTCACAATCAATTCTTTGGAAGTTAATAAAAGTCGGAATTAAATATCCCCCGTTTTCAATATCTTCTTTAATCATTCCTATTTTTAGAAGTTCCTTAATTCGTTTTGACACTGTTTGTCTGCTTCTTCCTATGTCTTTTGCAATATTAGTAAAAGCACAAACTTTTTTATTAACGAAAAAACAATCCGTTGACTCACTGTATACAGAATGTATTAACAACCATGCGTAAATAACGTCCCCATATTTTAAATTTTTTAATTCTCGTTCTCCATCAGGGTATCGAATATATTCCTTACTACCGAGAATATCTGCTAAATCATTTTCTAAACCTATATCATTATCTAGCTGCATTTGTTCTTTTATTTTATTCCTAACTTTATTATTACAATTCCATTTTTTATTATATCCATTCGGAAATAAAGTATTATATTTCATTATGTAATAGTCTTCCCAATAAGATAAGTCTTCTTTATTCACTTCTTTTAATATTTCAAAAGTAAAATTTACAATTCCATCCTGTCGAATCACATCATCTATAAGTTGATTTCCTTTATAGTGCTCATCTAATCTTTTACCACAGTGAACTGATTGTCCAATATAAGCTTTATTGTTTAATTTGTTTGTTATTTTATAAATTCCTACCATATCAACCCTCCTATCTATAATTATATTATAACATTTTTAGACAAAAAAGTCAAAATTTTATGTGAGTATGTCAAAAATTTATGTGAGTTTAATCAATTTTTTCAGTAGGTTCAATCAAAATTTTATGTAGGTTCAGTCAATTTTTTATACCAATTTTATCTTATTATTTTATCTTGCCGTTATGTAAGCAAATCAAGGTACCCTGCTTCGCCGACATAACTTCTATATAATAACGCATCCCTCGCTCCGCTCGGGTGCTGTGCGTGCAACTTGCTACGCAGTTGCACTTATCGGTTCGGAGAAAAAAAGAAAAGGGCAGCTGTAATAGCCACCCCTCTTTTATTATTCAGAATCCAAACTATATTCTTTATCTCGCAAGCTCAGCATAGAAATCCCAAACGTCAGACCAGCTTTCAATTGGAAAAGGCTCCTGACATATACAAATTTTCATCTCTGAGAAACAACACTCACAATCAAAAACAAAGTAATAAAGCCAGTCAGTTGAAAGATTTTCTCTTTCCAAACCTACTGCCGCACAAACTTCATCTTCAATAAGATAAAGATAATCTCGAATCATATCGAACTTATCGAACAACATATCGAAGAATCTATCGCCGCAAAACTCATAGGTCATATCAAGAAACTCGTCGCGGGCTTTAAGTCTTTCTTTAAGAGCTGTCATTATAACAATAAATCTTTCTTTTGTCATAGCAATTCTCCTTTACCAAGTTATTGTTATTATTCCGACACCCAAATCACTGATATTTATATTATAGCCAAGAGAGTTAAGCTTATCAATAACTCTATCCCTTATTGCTGCCGGCACAACCTGAGAAATTGTTCTCTCAGTAGCAGCATCATAGAGCTGCCTTGCAAAACCGTCTATAGCTTTAGCTACCTCTTTCTCAATATTCTTTTCAATATAATAATTAGCACGTTCTGCTGGCGGGAGAGTTAGATAATCCGTATCAGGACTCTTACTTTCATTTTTGTCCTCTTCATCATCAACGAGATTACCCTCGTATATCGCATAGTCATGACACTTATAAGAGGTGTATCCGTCTTCAGTTACCTCCTGCATCATCTTAAGAAAGCTCGGACTGTAGTCTGGATAATCAATCTCATTGTCCACAATTATTCGCCGCCTAACTTCTGCCATAGCTTTTGCCTTTGAGAAGTAAAAGCCAATTGAATTAGAATCACAACAAACCTCGTAAATTTTCATTCTCAATCCCTCATATCAACACTATCAACGAAAATATCTACTTCGATTTCCATTGAATAACCCTCTTCATCAAGCTCTTTGCAGATTCTTTCATAGCAAAGTGCATCATCTTCTGAGTCCATATTAAGGATACAATTCCTTAGAACCCATTTAGCTTTTTCGGTTGCTCTCTCCTCGGATTTAAAATAGCCATAAGATTCGCCGCAAATAACAACCTGATATATTCTCATAAGATTAGCTCCTTTCCCTTACCTTCTATAATAATTATACCATAGTTTAAAGAAAAAGTAAAGACCTATCCCTCGCTCTCCTCAATCAACCATTCAATCTCCTCGCCAGTATATTTGCCATTATCGTCAAAAACAGGATACTGAATTTCCATAGTTCCATTAGATTTATATTCAAGATAGAACCAAAGCAGTTCACCCAGTTCAAGATAAAGCTTATTAATTATATCTGCGGTCGCCGCTTCAAACTTTTCTTCTTTTACTTTGTGAAGATTTCTGTCATTGATTTCTGTTGTCGCCCAGGTTATTTTTGTAACGATACTCATTAAAATCTCTCCTTCTCATTTACTATAATAATTATACCATAATTTATAGTAAAAGTAAAGAGCTATGACTTCCAGAGAATATCCTTTTCAAAGGCGATTACGATTAATTTCAATCGTATCTCCAATCCTATAGACTGGAGCTGTATACAAGAAATTCATAATAAATCCTCCTTATCTTTCCCAGCGGATACTATCTTCAGTTGCTCTCTCTGCCTGATTAAAGCATAAAATATCTGCGGAATAAATGGTTGTAATTTGCTTTGTAATTGCTCCAAACTCCCTATGATATCCATTAACATCAAAGCCAATCTCAGAGTCAACATTTACATAGAAAAAATCTCCGTCCTGAGTGGTAAGAACCAGTTTACCCGCTTGGTCTTTAATAACAACAAAATAGCTGTTACAGCCATTGGAGTCTTTAATCTTACCAAACATCCCCGCCATTAACTTTGGCATTGGCTCAATACCAGCTTTACTCTTAAGATACTCAATCTGACTGTAAGCATCAAACAGTTCGTTTTTAAGATTATAATACTGCTCAGTTATATTATTTATCATACCGTAATAAGGATTAATATATAAATCCTTTTTACCAGTAACCTCAAGAATAGCTTTCTCATTAACAAGAAAAGTAACGCTACTACATTCATCAGTAATAACGTAGAGTGGAATCTGTTCTGTCCGGTGAGGAGCTATACACAAAATAGTAAAAGTACTTTCAAGATAGTCACAAAGATCATTATCAGGTTTATAATTAGAAGAATTAATTCCATAGAGAGTAAAGAACTCTTTATATGTTGAGTATGACTGTCCAACGCCCTGCGGATTTATCTTAACAATATCACCAACTGCATATTTAGGATAAACTATATTATTCATAAATGATAACCTCCAATTTTAATAATCCGGTGTTTTAGGCAAAGGTTTACCGGCACCTTTCGTTTCGAGCAATTTCTTTGCCGCCATTCACCTCGACACCTGCGGCACAACGCTATATTATAGTCAACGGCGTGTACGACTATTTTCTACATTTCAATTATTAAGGCACGGGAACAATGAGATATTTGACAAGTAGTTCCTTTAAACAAAGCTATTGTACAATCTTTTGTGCCCACTCTCTCTAATGAGAAGTCAATGTCTGGGAACTCTTTAGCAACCATTTTCATATCTGCTTCCCAGTTGTCCCAAATAAAAGGCTCATATTCTTCAGCTTCCCAAGAGATTTCCTCGGTAGAAGATTCTTTATTCTGATATATCTTTGCCGGCACAAGTAATCCAAGATAAGAGCCCCCGATAAGTTCATTAACTCTTTCAAGAACTTCATTTGCTCTTGTGTATGTTATTGGAGTTCTTATTCTAAGAATATGTTCGTACATATTAATCCTCCCATTCATCAATAGGTGCCGTACAATATTTTACCTGTGAACGATTTCCTTTAAAGAGAGCAATCCACCAGTCGTCCTTATCTTCTCCGCTTCCCTCAAGCTCAAACTCAACCTCAGGATACTGATGAGCAATATCTTTCATATCGTCTTCCCAATCATACCACTTCATCTCATCACGGGAAACAATATTCCAAATCTTTTCGCCCTTATCTTCAGTCTTTAAACTTGGAGTTGAGAACCAATCATCCTCAAGGACAAAAGCCCAATCGTCTTCATCCTCACTCTGAGTACAAATACGATTTATCATACCGATAATTTCACGAGCCTTTGCTTTTGTAATTGCTGTTCTTATTGCCAGTGAAAAGTTTGTGTAATATCCCATAATAATACCTCTTTCTTTTAACTTTGGAAAGATTTTTTATCTCTCCCTCAACCTTACATATATATTATATCATATTCTACAGAAAAAGTCAACAGGCATATCAACCTTAGATTCTACTGCCATTACAATACCATCAACTCCAAATTCAATAATCTCAGAGTCAAAACTATAATCTTCAAAGTTATTATATAACTCAACAAGGCAATCATCTTTTACAACCTTTTCCATATCACACTTACCAATATACTCCTTGCAGATATTATAAGCATCTAATGCTCCAACCGCCATTGGTAAAACTGTGCTTTCGCCGCAAAGAAACTTTATATCAAACATCTTAATTCTTCCTGCCATAATAGAAATACCCCTTTCTCATTTACTATAATAATTATACCATATTTTATAGTAAAAGTAAAGGGGTATTATCTTTTATTCATCGTGCAGCTCTTGTAGTTTTAAAGAACCAATCTGAAATCGAAGTTCAAATGGAAGACATACTCCCTGATAACTTCCTTTCATTTTTTCAAAAGCCGGTATCATTAACTGACAAAAATTATGAAGCTGGGTTTTTATAACTTTTCCTTCAGTAGCTCTGTCCTTCCCTTTTCTTTCAAGCTCCGGAATACCATAAGGAAGATTGTAAGCCTCAACTCCGTCCTTAGCAAGAGTAGCCTCTACTTCATGGTTAAAGTTAAAGCTAACATATTGCTCTTTTGTTTCTTTCCAGTTCATCACGGCAGATAGTCTATCTATACAAGCCGGACAAACATCATAATTTTTGGCTGATATCCTTATTGATTCACAATGATTATCTGTATTGCCGCAAAAGTCGCAGATAATTTCTTCTCGAGTTTGTATCATTCAGATTCCTCCGGCTTTGATTTTCTATTAGCCTTTTTCACTTCACATTCTGCGGCATAAGCCTCAGCTGCATCAAATCTATCATATGGTTCTGTCTGACGTCTTGCTGTCGCCGCAGGTCTTGTCCACGATTTAACTTCCGGTTTTACTACCACACATACATCTGTTGCAAAACCATCAACATCATCAATTGCGACCGCAACTGCAACTTCATTTGTACCGACCTGGAGAACATCGCCCTCAACATCTTCAAATTTTTCCTTTAAAAATTCAATAAGGAGTTCAGTCATTTGAGTTCTTATCTTAGCCTTTTTAGCTGTTAAGTTTTTACAATCAGAAATATCTATTTTCATATTAATCCTCCTCTATATACTCTGCTTCTATTGGTATGTAAGTATATTCATTAGTAACTTTATCCCATTCTTCTTCTGAAAGAATTATCTTCTCGCCGCTATCAATTTTAATATAGTAAGTTTTAGAACTGTCTATTATGTCTTTATCAGTTACTTGCTCAGAAATAATTGACTCAATACAGCCTTTACTAATAACCTTAGCTGTTGTTTCTCGAAAAGCAGCATAAACATTAAACAAACCAATAATAGCTAAAGCTATAATCAAATCACCCATAAACATTACCAGAACACTCAGAATAGTAAATTCAATCTCTTTTTGTTTAATGTAGTAAATTCCACAACCTATCATAAAAAAACCAAACATAATAACTAATGATAAGCCTATAATTGATACAACTAATCCCGCCATTAATCGTCGTCTCCCCTGATTATATTAACCTTACTTGGGATATAAGTATATTCATCTTTAATGTTATCCCATTCAGACTTATCAATAATAATCTTATCACCAGATTCTACTTCAATAAAATATTTTATTTCATTGGAGTTGTCCTTGCCGCCATTAAAATAATCAAAGTTCATTTCAGTAATAATTGTTCCCTTGCCAATAACTTTTTCTGTAGTTTCTGTGTTATCATTTATAGTACAAACTATAAGCACAGAACTTATAAGCAAAAGAACTATACCAAATATAATAGCAAAAACACCTTCACCATCTTGAAATTCAATAATTAAATAGATACCAAAGATTATTCCGCTAATTCCAATTAATATTAGAATACTTACAGCTATTATTCCAACTATCGACATACATATCCCTCCAAGCTATATACATAAACGTCAATATTATATTTCTCAGACAGGTCTTTTAAAATTGATTCCACGACTTCCCAGTCGCCGCCACCTCTGTCACATCCCATTTTATACGGGATTGCAATTTCAGTTTCTCCAATTTCGCACATTTCTGAAAAACACCTGTCGAGAGCAATAGAAAGATGAGCATAAGAAGTATATCTCTGCCCATCATATCCATAATTAATCTGTCCAAACAAATTAAAAATACATTTATTTTCTGTATAAACTATTTGTGAATAGCCCGGAGGCATCGTTTTATTGGTGCGTATACAATAATTATAAAACTCTATATACTCTTTATAAACTCTTGGATATTCATTTCTAATTGCCTTTGCTACGCCACTCCCCATTTTTCCTTGGCAATTAACTTGATGAGCAATACATCTTTGAGGAGCAGTAAGTAAATCACCGATTTTATATTTAATCACTTATATCTTTCACCATCCACTCTTTATAAATTCTTTCGCCATCAAAAATGATTTCAGCCGCAATAAAAAATATTGATGAATTTGCCGCACTTACTACCCTTTTAATATTAAGAGAATAATCTCGAATATGATTGGCGACGAATAAAATTCTTATTTTATTCAGAAAGTATTCATCATCATACATTTCTGAAGTGTTCTGACTACACCGCCTTAAAATCTTTTCAACCTGTTCCTTTACCATCGCCGCCTCCCTTAAAACATCTTAAAATATCTCTTTGCAAAGGCAAAGCCAGTTACGAAAGAGCTAAAATCCTCAGTTGTATAAATGCCGTAGAATGAGAGTACCGAAACAATTTCTTTGGAAGCATTTACAAAAGCTTCCTCGCACGCCGCATAGTACTGTGTAGTACCGAAACCAACTGTTTCGCCGTACTGAGCAAGAGAATCAATGCCGCAATAAATCTCTTCATTCTCCTGCATAAGAGCCATTAAATCTTCTGAATCAGAATTTACAAAATCTTCAACCTGAAGTGACATATCAAAGCTTCCCATATTTATTCCTCCTCATTCATCATTTCTTCATAACATTCGTCACAGACTTCCCACTCTACATAAGAAGGTTCATCAGCATACATATCGCAACCGCATCTTGTACAAGTAACTGAACGTCTTGTTGCTCGCGGACAACAGCTTCTTTCACAGTCGTGAAAACACTGGTCAAATCTATCATAGATACAATAATCTCCCATTACATTGCCTCTCTTTCTGGTACTTCATCAATACCTACAAGTGTCATACCGTCCCATTCAATTGCCGGAATACCGTCTGGAGTAAGAACTGAAACACCATCATTATAAATACAGTCGTAGTAAAAATCAACGCCATCTTCATAAGGATAATTGTCAGGAGAAAATTCCTCATCTCCTTCTCTGATACATTCCCATTCCATATCAGCAAGATAATCCTCGTGGTCAGTTTCTGTATAAACAAACTCCTCAATGAACTCTCTTATAGAGTTAAAAGTGCCGATTGTCAGACCAGTTACATCAAAAGCTTCAAACATAATATCTACCTCTTTCTCATTTACTATAATAATTATACCACATTTTAAAACAAAAGTAAAGA
>ENA-OPDB01000012-OPDB01000012.1-human-gut-metagenome-genome-assembly--contig:-NODE-12-length-33561-cov-1.721214_pt1 | contig 33561 bp, 34 predicted proteins | sample MGYA00241573_ERZ501497 | MGnify/ENA primary metagenome ERZ501497 (study PRJEB25962, sample SAMEA2042584) | human gut metagenome | biome: human gut; feature: human-associated habitat; material: faeces... | reverse complement strand
AGTAGGCTGCCACTCGCAGTAACTTAATTCCTTGCCTTGATATCGGGGATATCAGCATCGGCTTTGCCATCGTTTTCTCTCCTTTCCTTGGTGGGGAGGTTGCGCATACATTTTATGCGCAACCTCTTTTCAACACAACATTATATCCATAGAACCGCACAAGTCCAGCAGAATCTTGATATTTTTCAAACTTTTCAGTCTGCGATTATAATATCGGCACCGGTGAGTTTCTTATAGTATTTTTTCGCTCTGCTGTACTCCTGGATACTGATTTTGCCGTCATCACGAAGGCTTTTCAGTATGGCGATAATCCGAAGGAAGTTTGCGGACTTGGTCTGTTTCTCTGCTATCATTTTCTGTTCTCCTTCTTTTCTCCGTAGTATTCTTCGTCCTTAACGCCTCTCATGAAGCACTCAATTTCTTGAGCGGAGTCCACCTTGGGGAACTTATGAAGGGCTTGTTCGATTTTACCGGAGTAAGACTTCGAGATGGCTCTCGGGTCCAGGATGGACACGACACCGGTATCGCTTTCACAGCGAATGAGTCTTCCTACGCCCTGACGGAGTTTGATCAGCATATTGGGGGTGCAGTATCTGTCTACAAAATCTCCGACGCTGTCGCAGTTATTCTTCTTTTCCTCCATGAGAGCGCTTCTCATCGGGAATGGCAACCGAACAATAATTACGGATGAAAGACAGTCGCCTACACAATCAACTCCTTCCCACATAGAGCCGGAAGCAAAAAGTATACCGTTCTTCGATTTTTTGAAATCGGTAATGGCATTTTTATTGCTACGGGTCATACAGATGGTATCGTATGCGGTCAGTTTGTCCCGCAGAAGGTCATGTACCAGGTTGAGCGTTTTATATGATGTGAAAAGGATTGCTGTATGACCGTTTGTGGCTTTGATAATCCCATAAATCTCATCGGCGATGGTTTTGAAGTAGTCCTCGTTGTCGTTGTCCGGAGTGGGCATTCCCGTGGGAATGTACAACCTTGTGTGGTTAGTGTAATCAAAAGGCGATTCTGTACGGGACTCCAAGAGCAGGCGATGCGGAATAAAGTCCAATCCGTTTTCCGCTTTGAAGTACTCAAAATCCGTTCCATCCGAAAGCGTACCGGAGGTCAGCACATGGCTCACATTTCTGTCCCAAATTTTACTCCTGAAAATGTTGTTGATATCTTTTGGGGTGCTGCATAACGAGAGAAGCCCATTTTCATCCGTATCCAGCCAAATGGTGGACTTACTTGTCTTATTGATAGCGGTAATCGCCGTTTTCAAGTAGCTGCCGGTTACGGGGATACCGTAATTGCGTTTGATCTTCATACCTTCGATTTTATCGATGAGGTACATAATCTTGTTGAGTTTGGCTGTCTGAAACACCGACAGAGAAATAATATTTCCTCGTTCTTCTTCGATGTCGCCGTGCTGCTTCTTGCGAAGACTGTTGAACAGGGAATCGTTTTCCTTGATGATATTTGCGAGAAATTCTTTGTACTTATCCCTGTTGGCCTTGGTTGAGCAAAGAATTTTTACTGCGTTTACATAGCGGGGGATGTCTTTTTCTCCGATTCTCTCGCCAAATGTGTCTTCGGCCGCCTCTTTGAACTTATGCGCCTCATCCACGACCACAAAGCAACTCTCACGCAGCAGAGGGGGATGGTCGTCTGTCTTCGTTTTTTGGGACATGAGGTACATATTATGGTTTGTAACTTGAAAGTCCAGGTCGGGAAGGTCGTACATCCGTTTAGCAAATTCGTTGTATGTACATTCCTTCTTTCGCGCACAGCCTGCGCATGTACCCTTAATACAGATTCGGCTCTTAATCGCTCCGCTGATGCGGTATCTGTCCAGGTCAATTCCTGCATGCAGGTTGCTCAACTGCTCGAGTGTTTCAATGGTGGTCTTGTATTTTTCGGGATACATACGGATATTCTTGAGAAAGTCATCGAAACGATAACGGCAAAGGTAGTGTTCCTTGCCTTTGCGAAGTACCGCGGTCAGCGGACGCTCGATAATGTAATAGTCTAAGAGCATTTTGGAAAGGTGGGGGATTTCACGCTCCACCAATGCTTTCTGCAATTCAATGCTCGATGTGGTGATGGTTACGGGCAGGTTCTGTCTGTAAGTAATACCGTTGTGATGTTTGGCTACAATGGCTGCCACCAAATAAGAAAGAGTTTTGCCTGTTCCGACCTCCGCTTCACAGAGAGCAACCTGCTTTTCGGTAAAACCGATATACATCTTCTTTGCAAGAGCAATCTGTTCTTCCCGAATGTTATATCCGTTATTGGGGAGAACAACACGGAAGATTGAATCAATAACGGTAAGGGGATCATCCGCAAAGCGATTGAGGTATCTCATGTCTCCGGTATATTTCACGGAGTAAAGAATATGGGGGATTAGCCGTTTGTAGGACGCTTCGGTGTAGAGATTACCGGGGTTCTTGGTAATAACGAAAGAGGCAAGACCGGTGCTCATATCGATGGCAATGTAATCCACCTTATGACGCAGGTTTGCGTGATAAATAATATATCGATTTTCAAAAGTAAAATCGTAGGTGCCGCCTTTATGGGCTTTCCCCGCGTTTTGGTATGCTTCAAAGGTTTCGTTGTCGCTATAAGTAATTTCAAACATTTCTAATGTCTCCTTGTTTCTTAGTGATTCAGATTTGTTTGAGCGACAGAATGGTATGCAGGAGCATTGCTGCTCCTGCGCAGTAGTTCCATCGCTCAAACACAAATAATTCGTTATTGAGCTTTGGATTTAAGGATGTCGAGTATCTCGCAGCATATTTCCCCAAGGTCAGATTCGCCATGGGGGGAACGAGCATCATATATGGTGTAATAGACATGGTTTTCAGCCTGAAACAACATATCCCGCCTTCCGGCGAGCTGCTTTTTTGCAGAAGTATCCTTTGTTCTCCACCGGAGTCATGGCCAATCGAAATATGCTGTACCTCTTTCGACTCGGCGCAGAATGTATCGCTCATCCACTTGCGTGGAGTCATGGCGCTTCTGTCCGACAGCTTTCCTTTTACGGTCCGGTGAGTTTATACCTCGGCATCCTTTCGTTATTCGGTTTTCAAGGTGCAACAGAGGCTGTTTGAGTCCTCTCATTCCTTATTTGGGAAAAATCCAAAGGCTCACAACCAAAAAATCAGAAAAATTTTTTCAGTTTCTCGAAAATGGCTTTTTTGCGCTTGCTCACCGCCTGCTGTGTCATACCGAGATGCTTGGCAATCTCTTTTTCGCTCATAGAGGATTTGGACAGGTACAGACAGTGGATGATATGGTATTCTTCTTTTGTGAGGGTCTGCAAAGCCTTTTTCAAAATTTCGAGGTCGAGGTGGTGCATCGCCTCGGCTTCCAAATCGACATCTTCATCCGCAACGGTATCAAGCAGTTCGAGTTCATCCTCGCCGGGAACTGAAACAAGCGCATTTGCCGACACAACTGTAATGTTCAGCTTAGTCATCACTTTGTAGCGATAACGATCCCGTTCCCGCTGTGCTGCACATGCCGTGATCATTTTGGGTTCTGCTTCAATTCCAATCTTGTTGCCGTTTTCATCAATGTCTACATGGAAGCATCTTGACCTTCCGTTTTCTGTCTTGAGGAAGTCATACAATGCCTTCCCTTCCAGCAGGGTGTATCTGATTTTTCCGTCCGTAGACAAATAAATGCCGTTATTGTCTTTGATATAGAATTTGGTACTCACTTTCGTAATCTCCTTAAATTTTTGAATTTTGGGTGAAATCAAAAATTCGGGAGATTACGGATATCCGGCTATGTAGCACTGCCACTGTTTCACTGCATCTTCTCCTTTGCGGTTCGGTGTAGTGAAACAGTCGGCAATATAAAATAATTCCGTTATATTTACATACATAAAAAAGTCCTTTCCCGGGCAAGCCGAGGAAAGGACTCCAATTACCGTACAAGTATTTTTGCGCACAAAAAAAGCGCCGTACAAATCAAGACCAATAGATATGGTTTTCCATTCTATTCAGTCTCAACCTTGTACGGCGCTTGGAAATCACGGTCTTTCGACCGGCTCTGCTTGCACGAATTAAAGTCTGTTATTCAATTGTTTTCGGCTTCAATATAAGCCGTCATAGATTTCGCTGTCGATTTCATAGATGTCATCTATCGGAATTACGGTTTTGTCGGTGAATACCAGCTTGCGCTCATATTCGTCAACACGCTTGATTACTCCGGTATGCGTCACATACTCTCCGCCGTTCTTTTTACTGTCCGGATTGAAGTAGGTCACGGATATTTCCGGCTGCTCATCGGACAGTGAAACGGCGTAGTTCAGCTTATCGTTCAGTGTACTTATTGTGCCATCATCAAGCTCTATACGCTCGTCCGTCAGCCGTCCGGCTTCCTTTACCTGATCGTCATATCCGGTCAGCGCCGCAAACGGAGAAAAGGACGCAGCACGGTTTATTCGGGGCATACGTTGCCGTGTTGTCAGCTCGTGATGCGGAAGCTTTATGATATCCGCATACAGTTCTTCTGCTTTTTCGCTCACGCCTTATGACCTCCGACCTGTTTGTTGCGTTCCCGGGCTGTTGCACCTTTCTGAAAGTTCATACCTTTCAGAATTGCGTTCTTGCCGAACCGCTTCTTTATGCCGATAATCGTTTTCTGCATTTGTTTTTCCTGTTCGAGAGCCTGCCTTTCGGATTGCTCTCTCTTTTCCTTTTCAACAGGGTCATCGAAAAGTGATATTTGCTCGGTAACGGCTTCGTTTTTAACATCGCTTTCTCTGACGAGCTTACAGGTCGCAACCGTAATGCGGCGAACAAGCAAATCCTTGTTTATGATGCGGTCAAACAGGTTCATTGTTGCTTCTGTTATGATGTGCGACGAAGATGTCTTTTTCTCTAAATTTGCCGTTCCGTGCGCGTGTTTCGGTACTTTGCGTCCGTAGCGGTCGGTTGTAACATCTCCGTGATACTTTGCGCTGATTTTCGGATCGGTCAGATTTTCTATATCATACCCGATATCGAGCACGATTTGGTCGGTCACAAGTCCTTTATCAACAAGGTCAAGCACATGTTGGTCAATCATTTCACGGACAATCAGCTTTGTTTTTTCGTAATTATATGGACATTTGAGCACCTGTCCCACGCTTAAACTGTTGGAGGACGGCTTGTACGCCTTTATATCGGCAATAGTGGTCGGCTCCCAACCCCAGGCGCGGTCAATAATCAGTTCCGCATTAACGCCGAACAGCTTAAACAGCTTTGCCTCGTCATAATGCGAGCAACGGGCAACATCGCCCATAGTATACATATAGTTCGCTTCAAGCTTTTTGGCAATACCGCTGCCGAGCATCCAAAAGTCCGTCAGCGGCTTATGCGTCCAAAGCTCTTTGCGGTATGACATCTCATCAAGCTCGGCAATACGGACGCCGTTTTCGTCGGCAGGCATTTTCTTTGCGGTGATATCCATTGCAATTTTGGCAAGGTACATATTTGTGCCGATGCCTGCCGTTGCGGTAATACCTGTATTCGCAAGGACATCTTTTATCATTGTCTGTGCGAGTTCTCTCGCGGTGTATTTGTAGGTTGACAGATAATGCGTAAGGTCGATGAACACTTCATCTATGGAATACACATGGATATCCTCGGGAGCAATGTATTTGAGATAGATATTATAAATCCGAGTGCTGTATTCCATATAGTAAGCCATTCTCGGCGGTGCGGCAATATAACTGAGAGCCAAGGAGGGGTTTCTTGCGAGCATGGCGGCGTTATACGATTCGCAGTCGAGTTTATGACGCGGTGCATTGTATTTACGCTGCCGATTGATTTGTTCAACCTTTTGGATTACCTCAAACAGTCTTGCTCTGCCGGGGATACCGTAAGCTTTCAGCGACGGCGTAACCGCAAGGCAGATGGTTTTCTCGGTCCTGCCGACATCCGCAACCACAAGATTGGTTGTCAACGGATCAAGCCCGCGCGTTACGCACTCAACGGAGGCATAAAAGCTCTTTAAGTCAATGCAAAGATAGGTTCTGTCCACTTTTATACCTCCGTTTCCTTATATCGCTCTTTGCAGATAAATCATATCTGTAAGCCTTACTCCGCATTCATAAATCGGGTGATCATAGTTGTCTATAAAAAAGTTCTTAATGCTGTGCGTCTTTACAAAACCGCATTTTTCATAAAACGGAACGGTTAGCGGACTGTCGCCTGTACCTACCTGCAACACCGAATACTTTCCTTTATACTTTTCAGCAATGTATTCCACCATTTTCTTTGCATAACCGTTTCGCTGAAATTCCGGCTCAGTTGCAATGTTCTTGATTTCAAGAATTCCGTTTCCTTCGTCAGTAACAATACACTCGCATTTCACACCACCGTCCTCCAAAACATACATAGTGCCTCTGTCTATATACCGGTCTATCATGCTTTCTTGCTCATCGGCTAACAGAAGCAACGCAAGATAATCTTTTTTATTTTGTTTTACTTCTCGTATCTTCATAACCGTACACCTTTTTTAGCCTTTCTCACAATATACGGATTTATGAGTAAGATGTTTCTTTTTAACCGTCTGAAATAGGCGAGATTCAGCGGTTCCTCCAGCTTGCATTTGCGGCATTTCACATGGACATAACCGGAGGCTATCTCATAGACTTCTTCAAGCCGAAAACCGCATATAGGGCAATTGAGCGTTCTGCCCTTTAAGCTTTTCACTTCTTCGCGGGATTTCAGTATTATCTCTGCGACCTCCGGAGTAAGCTTGCCGTATCTGCTGTCATATAAAATCTCCGTTGTCATTTCGCACCTCCGAGCTGCAAACCGCTTTCCAAGTATTCGGTCAAGTCACAGGGCAGAAGCAACCCCAAGGTTTTAAGCCTGATTACAAGCGCCTGAAACGAAACGCCCATACAGTCAGCCATTTTGCGAAGCTTCAGCTTGTCCTCCGGGGCAAAGACATTCCAACCGTATACGGGCAATCCATTCTGGCATTTGTACTTTTTCATAACCTTTCGCAAAATAAAGCGGGGCATAAGGAAAACCGATGAAAGCCTGTCCGCCTGTGTTTCTGAAAAGGACATAAGCTCCTTTTGCTCCGATAAGGTATATCTTCTTTCGGGGTCGAATTCATTATGAAAGCAACCGACATCCTGCATCGGGTTTTGCTTTGCGATTACGCTGTGCGCACCCTCATGACCGAGGGTAAATCTGCGGCGGCTGCTCTCGTTTTCATGCAGCAGCACCTTATCCATTACAACCGTTCCTTTCGGAAATACGACCGACATCCGCTGCCCGTTACGGCAAACCCAAAGCGGTCGCTTTCCGTTCGACAAAAATGCTATCTTGTTCGGATCGTCCTCGGCTATGTTTTCATACACCACGGTAAGTCCCAGATAATCCGTTACCAAGCCCTCAATATCCACGCACAGGGCATTTTTTCGTTTGGTCTTACGCTGGTACTCCTTTACGATTGTTTCGCCGAGTTCTTCAAGCTCATTAAATGAAATGTAGCTTCTCAAGTGGTATCCACCTCCGTCTGAATCGGCTCGACATACCATTTGCCGCCGATTCGGTATAGATATTTTTCCGCACTACCGATTAACACCGTGTAGCGAATTCCTTCAAAATCATCTTCGGAGGTGCAGGAGTGAAGCGTTTTTCGGATATCAAAGGCTCTGCCGTCGTGCCAATAAATCCGAACCGGCTTTATTGCACCGCCGACGAGCACCTGATAATCTACATTGACATATACCTTTTCCAAGGTAAGCACCTCCGTTTACAGCTTAAAGTCCTTTGATAACATTCTGTGCAACGCCTTGGATTTGCAGATCATAAACCTCAATGTCCTTATATCCCTTTGCTTTGTTGGCAGAGCGAAGAACGGCACAGTTCTTTTTCTTATTCCAATAAAAGTATTTCAGATTGTTCAGCCCCTCAAAGAGCGCCACAACAATATCTCCTTCATTTGCGTCCGTCTGCTTACGGACAACGATCCAATCGCCGTCCTCAATACCGGCGTCAACCATAGAATCGCCGTTTGCTTTAAGCAGAAAGAGGTCGCCAGTGCCGAACACGGTTTTCGGCAGCTTCACATATTCAAGCACCCGTTCTTCTTCGGGAAGTCCGATGCCGCAGGAAACAGAGCAGTCAAGAATAACCGCATTGTTTCCCGGATCGGTATATTTGCGCGTAACATCGGTTTTGATTTCAGAGCCGTCATAATCAATCATTCCGCGCTCAGCCATATCTATTAAATATCTGTATACCGTTGCCCTCGTCACGCCGACAGCGCCGGCAATTTCGGAGGTAGAGGGGGACTTCCAATACTCAAGGTAGTATCCTTCTGCAAACTTTTTGATTTCATTCATAAGTTCAGTGTTTTTAGAACGCATTTTTTCGTCCTCCGTTCTATGTGATACAGGCTGTATCGGATAGGCTTATTATAGCAGAAGATTATATTCTTTGCAATAGGTTTTCGGTATTCAATTTATAGGTGTCAGATTTTTTCGACAGTAGTAGATTGCACGGAAAAAAGGAATGAAAAAACGCCTGACTTCGTAAGAAATCAAGCGATATAATCATCTGTAAATTCTATACAGCATTTTATCAAATTGTTCTGCTTCAGTCTTTGTTTCATTTGAAACTTCTGATTTCTTCAGCATATCAAATGTGCTTTTACAGCCGATATATGAGGCACCAAGTTTTTTTGCAAGTGCGATACTTGCTTTATTATATTTGTATGCGTTGTAGGCGATATATTCGTAATCTGTTTTTTCGAATAGTTTGTTTATAAGTACTTGGCATGTTTCGAAGCCATATCCTTTGCCTTGATGTTTCTCCGCCAAGTCTATGCCTATTTCAGGTGTTCCATCAAGATTTTTAAATTCAGTATATCCAATAAAATCATGGGCTTCAGAATAAATAATAAATACAATGTGGTATTTGTCTTCAAGTGCTTCTTCGCATTCTTTTTTCATAAGATGTTTGATGTTTTCCGGGGCGTTTAATGTGCCAAGCATATGGTTTAACAGCAAATCCACCTTGTCTGATGTCAGAGGGGAAAGTGCAACTCTTTCTCCAAATAATGGCTCATTGCCGAACAACTTCAAAAGTTCATTACGATTCAATTTGTTCCTCCTGCATTTCGACTTTTATTTTTGATGCTATCTCAACAAAAAAAGATGTGTCATAGGGGTGAGAAAAACTTGATTCCATCACATTCGCAATAATCGAAGAAATTTGGTATACATCCATATTGGAGCGAAGCATCTCAGAAATAGTTCTTGATTCATAATCATATTCATCATTAGGAGCACCGAGTTCAAAAAGATTTTCGCAGTCAATTTCATCAACATGTTTTTTTACTATCATGTAAAGACTATATTTTTCTCCCGAATTATAACTGTCATCTGGCCTTGCTAATCCGATTATACTTTTTATCTCTCTGTATTCATACGGAAGATCATCTTCTGTAGCTGATTCTATATTAACTACCTTTACAATTTTCGTCCTTCCATGCTCACCGACAGGTACTTCAACATTATCTCCGATTTCTATGCTCTTATCGTCTGTCTTATAGTAATACTGCTTACCACCGAACTCGAACTCACATGAGCAAAGTATTATTTTCCTTGAATAGTCGCAATTAAAAACATATAAATCCGGTATATCAAGAATGTTCCGGATTTCTTTGGAATATGAATCAAGCCACTTGTCATATCCGTCGATCAAATCACCGGTTATATGATACTTCTTTTTTTCAGAGTCTGTTATTATTAAGCTCCATGAACCAACATCCAAGAAGTGATCATCTGCCACAGCGACCGATAAATGAGAACACAGTTTGCACATCCAATTGATAGCGTAATCGGATTTTATTTTATGATATTCTTTAGATATAATTTTATCATCAAAGTTATAACGGGTGATGTACACCCGTCCGTCACAAGTGATAGTAAGTCGTTGGGCTATTTCCTCGTCCAAATCAGTGTGCGGACGGAAACCACAATCGTTCGAATACAACGAAATTTTCCGTGGCATATTCTTTATAAACGGAAGAGCCCGCCTTTTAAGAGCATTGTTATAAACCTCAATAACATATTCAGGATTGCGCGATGCCTGTATGATCTCAGACATATGAAACATTTCGCTTCTTGTAATTCCCTGATTATCGCATTTTTTCCATAGGTCAAGCATCTGCGAAAAATGCTTTTCAGTCATTCGATTGTTCACCCGATTCCTAAATGGTTTTACGCCTGTGCTTCTATCGCAGATTTCAGCATTTTCGCGTATTGATCTTTTGCTTTGGCGGGAGATAAAATTTGTACCTTGCCCCCGAAGCCAAAGACCCAACCATAAAATGTAGGGCTTAGTTCTACATTTACAAACGCTCGGAACGATGTCATATCGTATGCTGCCGTTGTTACATCCTCGCCGAAGCGTTCAATAATATATTTCATTATACTGTTATCGCAACGGAGGGTAACTTCGCATTCTTCACAGCCATACATTTGAAATACCGATTTTGCGTAATCTGCAATATTGAAATCAGCAGGCTTGGGTATAATATCGTCTTCTAAGATCGTTGGTGATTTTGCTATTCGGTCAACACGAAATCCACCAATACCATTATGCTTTTCAGAATATCCGACGACATAATAGAAATCTCCGCTCCATATTAAAGCGTAGGGACTGAAAACATACGGATTGCCGGCATTCTTCAGCTTCTTTTCTTTTTTTACATTGTATTCAAAGTACAAAAACGAAATCTTTTTTCCGCTATTTATGGCTTCGTTAATCGTATCAACAATGTAATAGATCATTTCGTTGTCGGGCTTAATCCTGTCAGTGGGGCATAGGTTTCGTTTAAGCTGTTCTGCTTGATGCTTGCTTGCGAACGAGGTGAGTTTTGCAACCAAAGCCTCACTTTTCTTTTCGGTTATGAACTTGGAGGATTCAACAGCGTCTATAAGCAGTTTTAATTCCGGCAGTTCAAACGTGCGGCCTGCAATGTAGTATTTGTTCTGTGTTGAGTTTATAACATCAATGTCCACACCGTATGCCTGCAGCACCTCAATATCAGCTTTTATAGTCGTTCTATGTGAAGATATCCCGTATTGATCAAGCAATATTTTTATCAACTCAGTTGTTGATAACGGATGATCTTCATCTGAGTATTGTTCAAGTATTCTCAGAAGATATAAAACTCTTGCCTTGGTTTCCACAATAATGCTCCTTCATATTATGTGACAATGGTGTTATTCGCTCTGCACAGGTATATAAACCTTCTCGAGCGGTATCATTCTCTGATACTTTTCTGATAGGCGCTCATAGTGTGCAAGTATAAGATCGACTAAATTACTACCATCTATGCCTCGAATAATAGGATTGTTATCGAGGTATTTTCTTGCGTTTTTTGTGTAATTGGAAAGTGTTACAAATGTACCGTAATCTCCTTCTCGAAGCGCTCCTTTAAGAGATTGTAAAACAGATTCTTTTATATCACCGTCTTGGCTTTTCACTTGAACAAGGATTCGAGGAGGCAGTTCGTCTTTATAAGCCGTGATATCTACGCCGCCAACGAGAAGGAAGTCCACCGCTGCATCAAGAAAGTCAGCGAGGACATAGAGAACATGAAGTTCAACACCGCCATCGCCGCCATGAGGCGATAGGTTGGTTCTGTATCCCATCGCTCTAAGCAAGTCAGCAACAAATTCTTCAAGGTCATATCCCTTTAAGTTTTTGCTGAGTTCTTTCAGAATAAAGTCTTTAGTGCTTTCTTTTATATCCTCGGCAGTTGCGCCGATTGTCTCATCTTCTGTATCCGCAGTATCCTTCTTAAAGTTATCGTCAAGCGCTGCAACAAACTCATCAGAGTATTTTTTAATGAGAAACAAAGACAAGAAAGATCCGGACTCATATAATGCACCTTGCGAAAACAGAGTGCGTGGCAGGTGTTTAATCCATCTTACTTTGCGCTGCTGCACATATTCCGGCGCAGAGGGAACATACTCGTATTCTCCCTCAACAACACCAATATTGATTTTTCTATCACTCTTAGACGGGAAAACAATATAATCTCCGGCCTGAACTTCGTAAATAAAACGATATAGCATGCCTGCGCTGTTAGCAATTGCTTGTTTTTTGCTCTGCGGATACACAGTCGCATAATGTTCTTTGAATGCATCTCGTGTATTCTCTATAGCCTTTAAGTCGCCGAAATCCTTCCAGCCAATCGCAATAACATCTTTGTGTAGAAACAAGTAGTCATCTTGGGTATGTACTCCCCATACCTTTTTATCTTCGCTGCTCATGCTTAACCCCCGTCAATTCTTATTCCGTTGTTTTTCTATTTTTAATTGCAACACCTGCATATGCTGCAATAATCAATACAAGTACTATGCCAACTGCTGTTATAAAGATATACTTATTTGCAATAATCCATTTGACAACCATTATTGTACCATATGTAATTGCCCAGAAGACAAAGTAAAACAAGGCACGGACTATCCAATGTAGTATCGAGCCTATCTTTCCGCCGGATATGTGTCCGCCACTATATAAATCACCAATAAATCGATATGCACATCGAAATGCAAGCTGAGAAATAACCAGTATTATTATGTGCTCATACAGAGCATTTATGGGCAGTCCCAGGGGATCGGTTATCCTATCAAAAAAGAACTTGAGTATTTCGGTCAATGTAATCTCCTTTGCCATATCATAAATTCTAATTATAGTTTCATGCTGATTGAAACAAAGTCATTATACCATATTAGCGTGATTTTTTCAATGCTTTTTAAGAGTTTTTGCCCTGTGTTGTCGGAAAATGCCGACAATAAAACGCAATAAAATCACACCGTTTCATAAATATTAAAGGTGCTACCGGTTGAAACGATTGCACCTTTAAATTGCTTTTCAGCTTATGACTTTTTAATGCTGCGGAACATCTTATCTATACATCGTTTCTTTTGTTCGTAATTCGGGTGGACATACAAATTCAAAGTTGTGCTTATGTTCGAATGCCCCAATATCACGCTTACTGTTTTGTAATCGCACTTACTTTCAATACACCGCGTCGCGAAACTGTGCCTGAGACCATGAAACTTTATCGGCGGTATACCTAATTTGTCAAGCAGTCTTTTGTAATAGTTTCGGTATGTACGGGGTTCGGTTGGCTCAGCATCATTTGTTAAGACATAATAATCACCCCGTACCACTTTCTTTAGAGGCTTTAAGACTTCATAAAGTTCCTTGATCATAGGGATATCCCTCATCGATGTGGCTGTTTTGGGAGTATCAATTAAGAGTTCTGTTTTTCTTACACCACCTTCATTTACATAAATCCGCTGAATCGTCTTTCGTATATGAATGACTCCGTTATCAGTATCAATGTCATCCCATGTTAACGCGCATACTTCGCCTATTCGTATTCCTGTACTCAAACATATGAGTATTCCAAGATTTCGGAATGTAAAGTTGTCACGAACATAACTTACGATTTTTCTTTGGTTAACCACTGAAAGAACATCAAGTTCTTGCTTTTCTCTGTCTGTCGGGAAAATAACATCAAACGGGACATAAGCACAGTATTGCTTTTTTGCGCCAAACTTCAAAATCATGCGCAGTACAATCAGCATATCCTTAATTGTTTTTTGAGATAGACCTGACTGCAATTTTTGCAGGACAAATTCTTGCACATATTTTTCTGTTACGGTTGTTAAATCACCGAATGCAGGTAAAATGTGAGTTTCAACAATAAGCGAATACGCTGCATAAGTCGATTTCTTTACAAATTGCCTTTTTTCCTCCTTCCATAGATTCGCCATCTCAGCTATTGTTTTTTCTGTGACCATAATCGTTTTACCTCCTTGAAAATAGTCCACAATAATTTTATAAGATTATTGCAGATCGAAAAGGAGTTAAATGATACTATGCTCCCAATTAGCGAAAGAATGGCTATGGCGATCTCAATCACCAATGATATTATTTGTGATTTTTTGACCGGAATGATTTTGTTTTGGACGGAGATTCTGTCGTCAAGCGCAGATAAGAAACCTGCTATTTTTTGTTGTTCTTGTATTGTGGGAAAGTACAAACTTATTTTGCCCAAACCATCCTGCCCAATGTTATAATGCTGCGCACCAGCCCCCATTCGTACTGTTTGTTTGCGTGCATTAGGTGTACATAGTAGATATCTAAAAAACATTGGATTATATTCCGAAATCTTTTTGCCGCGAATTACAAATCCGCCGAATGTTGCCGGGTGCTCTTTGTCGAGATAAACATTTGCACGCCCAATATCTTCAAAAGTCTCAGAACTGCGTTGAAAAAGTATATCACCATATTCGACAAGAAATCTTTCCTTTGTCTTTTTGTCGATGTCGATCATACCCTTGATACAATCATAAGTTATATATTGATTGTTTAATATGTCAGAAACCGAAATGAACTTAACTCCTTTACCGTATTTGGCCGAGTCAGCATTTATTCCATTTTGAAAACATAACAATTTCTTTAATGGCATCAGCGTCCAAGGATTGGTGAACTCTTGAAATCTCAAAGTTGGAACATTACAATCCCATTTTCTCAAAAGTTCCAACTTTGAGATTCAAGCAGTATCACTGCCCCTGGAGTACATATCATTTATCGGATATCGCAGAAGTGGTTGGCGGCGGAACACCAGACACTACCGTGCCTTCTCTTTGGAATGGAGATATTCAATGGTTTACACCTACGGAAGTAGGACACCAAAAATATGTCTCTAAAAGCGCGCGAACAATAACGCAACTTGGCTTACAAAAATCAAGTGCAAAAAAATTACCGGCAGGCAGTATTCTGTTGAGCAGTAGAGCAACCATTGGAGAATGCTCTATTGCGCAGAGAGAATGCACAACAAATCAAGGCTTTCAAAATTTGATTCCTAAAAATGATACGAACAACGAATTTCTTTACTACTTGGCGCAAACAAAAAAGCATCATTTCATAAAGTATGCTTCTGGATCGACATTCCTTGAAATATCAAATTCCGAAATTAGAAAAACAAAATGCACAGTCCCTGGCACAGAAGAACAAACACAAATTGCTGCTTTTTTATCTGCGCTTGACGACAGAATCTCCGTCCAAAACAAAATCATTAGCAAGTATGAAACCCTAATTAAAGGGCTTTGCGATATGATTTTCAGACATAACAAATCAGTAAGCCTGTCAGACTTGGTGAAATGTAAGACTTCTGCATTGCAAGAAAATACGGTATCTACCTGTCACCGTGGTGAATATAAGGTTCTTGGTGCAAGTGGAGCAATCGCCGCTATTGATACATATCAGTTTGAAGAGAGCGGGATTTTGGTATTGAAAGACGGTTCGAAAGCAGGAAAGATTCAATTTGCGCAGGGGAAATACTCTGTGGTTGGAACATCAGTTGTACTGATCCCCAATGAAGCATGCGATGCAAGGTATCTCTACTTTGCAATGTCGTCAATTGATTTTGAAAAATACAAGGTCGGCTCCGGTATTCCGCACATATATTTCAAAGATTATTCTAATGAGCGAATCTATTATCCCGACAAAGCGTTGCGAAAAAAGATTACAAAAACACTCGATTTCTACGAATCAATGGTCGAAATAGAAAGAAAAATGCTTTCTGCTATGCAAAAGCAAAAAGCATTTCTCCTACAGTCGATGTTTATATAAAGAGCTTTGATAAAAGATATGCTTTTAAATCCAAGAGAAGTGAAAGCATATCTTTTTCATTATTGAGCCGTTTTTCAATAGAATTTAGTGTTTCTACCAACTTTAAGTGATTTGATTGAAACGGTATATCGATATTTCGGACGGTTTCTGCATTAATATTACTTTGCGTCCCTGTTTCTATATGCCTATGAATTTTTGTTTCCCTAAAAAAATTCAGATAGTAATAGATATACTCTATCATTCTGTGGTCTTTTAGCACCATTGAAAACATTGCTTGGCTTGTGGCTAAAGGAACTGTATTTATACATACTAATCCGACAGAAGCATACATTGAAAAAATAAGACTATTTGACGGAACGATCCACGCCGACGAATTTTCTATCCCGCTCTTGCTGATATGTTTTTCAGTATAGCTCACATATTTACCTTGCTTTGTCATATCGGAAATACTTAAAAACGGGATGTCCCCATTATAGTATTGTGCAACTGTAGAAGATGGGGTTCCACCTGCTTTCCCTTTATTTATTAAATCCTTTATTTTGACAGCATAGTCCGCGGGCTTAGAAAAGAATTCGTGATAAAGCCCTTTAATTAGAGATTTGTTTTCGCCTTTGAAAGAACTTAACTACAGCCTAATAGGTCGCATTATCAATGGTAAATCCTCTAATTGTAAAATCGAAGATGTTATTGATTACGAACAGCCCACAAACTATATTGTCAAGTCTGATAAGTACATTGAAAATGGAGAAACCCCTGTTTTAACTGCTAATAAAGCTTTTTTGCTTGGATATACGATTGAAAATGAAGGCGTTTATAATAAGTCAGACTGTATTATTCTTGATGATTTTACTTTGGACTTCAAATATGTGAATTTTCCATTTAAGATAAAATCATCTGCAATTAAAATCCTAACAGCCAAAAAAGACATCGAGCTAAGATATTTTTACGAATATCTTTTGTTCTTGGGCTTGACATCGCATGAACACAAAAGGCATTACATTTCAGAAATAGCCCCGTTACCATTATATTTGCCTTCAATAGATGAGCAAAGAAGTGCTTTGAGTGCTTTGAATAGTATTTCAGAGATAATAAAGGTGGAGGAAAATTATATAATCGCTTTAAAGGCACAGAAATGCTTTTTCCTGCGTACCATGTTTATATAAACATGGTACGCAGATAATAACTTTTTTGGAGAATCAAATTTGATAAGATAGCTTTCTCGCTCGTGATACGCATATCATATAACGATAATAACTTATCTATATTTTCTAAAGCGGTTTGATCTGTGGGAAAGCGTATACAGTAGGATAAAATGTCTTGATTTTTTATGTTTTTTTGTGCTGCTCCTTGACCAGCGTTAATCATATCTTTTTCAAAAGAAGAATTAGATAGATACTGATAGATATACTCTTTTGTCAAATCATCTTCGATACCTAATTTTGCAACTCGTTGATTGAGCAAATACTCATCACCGTCAACAATAGATATTCGACCAACATTGCCTGTTAAGGAAACTAATATATCTCCTTTACTTAGAACTTGTGGTTTTTGTATGTTGTTAGGCAGTCTGTCAATGGTGTTATAATTACCGGAAATATATTTGTCGCCGGTTACATTACCGATAGTTACAATTTTATACTTTCCTTTATTAACATACGCCTTGCTGTTAAATGCATACCCACCGTAAATATCCGCTACTTGTTCTATTGCAATTATTCTACCACAGAGTGGACTACCAAAAAGTTTGGCGCAAAGTTCTTTCTTTAGGACTTTCAAATCCTCAATGATTTTGTTTTGTATCTCGATGCGCTCATCGATTTTATCGATAAAAGCAGATATTTTGCGCTGCTCCTGTATAGACGGATAGAAAATAAAGATTTTTTTGAGTTCATCCGCTTGCAAATGAACAATAGATTTTCCCTGGGCGATACGCGCAATATCATATTTTCTAACTGAATTGATTTGATTACTCAAAAAAGCACCATCTAAATCACTATGAACGATAGTTAAATCGCCACCGAGTAGCACGCCGTCATAAGGGACGCAAATAGATGTTGCAATGTCTTCTGCAGTTTCACCCGAGCAAGGAATGATTACATCATCTTTCTGACTGTAAACTAAGGATTTGGATTGGATGCTTGTTTTGCTTTTTATAGTCTTTGCTATTGCTGTTTTATAGGTGGTGTATAATTCGCCATACAGAATGCATGGAGTTCCGTCACTCGAAAGGTCGTCTTTCGCAATACCATAGCCTTTTCGAAAAGAGCATACTTTCCCCATGACTGTTTTTTGCCATTCACCGTTGTAATTGGGAAATCTCAAAGTTGGAACATTAGGGGTTGTTTTATCACTTTTCATACTAATTAGTCCTCCAATATTCCGAGTTCTTTCAGATACTTGTTAATCTCATCATCAAGGCTTGCGCGTTGGCTTTCGAGTTCTTTTATTTCAGCCATAACTGCCTTTATATCGATTTCCGGTTCTTCTTCAAAAGTGTCGACATACCGCGGAATGTTTAAGTTGAAATCGTTTTCCTCGATTTCACTCATCTCTGCCACATGGCAGAATTTATCGATGTCTTTACGCTCAACATAAGCATTTACAATACGATCTATATCCTCGGCAGAGAGTTGGTTCATGTTTTTGCCGGGGGTATAATACTTACTAGCATCAATAAAGCATACATTCCCCGCATTGCCATTGCGATATTTCCGAAGAACAAGGCAGCAAACAGGGATGCCCGTGCCGTGGAAAAGGTTTGCCGGCAAACCAATTACGGCGTCGATTACATTCAGATCCTTAATTAAATACCTGCGGATCGTATCCTCACTTCCACTGCGGAACAAAACACCGTGCGGAAGTAAAACAGCAATACGACCGTCATCATCCATATGATAAACCATATGCTCAACAAATGCAAAATCCGCTTTACTCGACGGAGCAAGTTTGCCTGCGCCGCTAAAGCGAGGATCGTCAAGGAAGGAGGATGAGGCAGACCATTTTGCAGAGTATGGAGGATTTGCAACCTGGACAGTAAACTTAGTTGCCCCGAAGTTATCCTTTTCAAGAGTGTTATCATTGAAAAGATTGAAATATTGATAGGGAACATCGTGCATCAACATATTCATACGAGCAAGGTTATATGTTGTTCCGTTAAGTTCCTGTCCATAGTAATGCCCAACTGCGTGTTCGGCTGTTCCGCCGTTGGCTATAACAGCCTTACGAACTTCCAAAAGCATAGAGGCAGAACCGCATGTAGGATCGCACACATTTTTTACGGATTTCAGACCGACAGTAGCAAGTTTACTGCAAAGTTCTGAAACAGCACTCGGGGTAAAGAACTCACCACCCTTTTTGCCGCTGTCAGAGGCAAAAAGGCCTATCAAAATCATATAGGCTGTTCCGAGAACATCAAACTGTGCATCATCATAAGAAAACTCAATATCGTTTACGCGATTAATGACTTTTGCAATTTGCTTTGTGCGGTCAGAAACTTCCTTGCCTAAATCTTTATCCTTCAGATCCATAGCATCGAAAATTCCGTCAAATGCGGCTTCCGATTTCTGGCCAAGAGTGGATTGCTGAATAGATGCAATTGCTTTTTCGAGATAATCAACCGAAAATACTTTTCCATCGTATTTATTGGAAATCATATTGACAATATAGCCAAAGCTATATTCGGGACGAATTATGTAGCCAAGGTTGTCGAGGGAATACTTGTCGAGAGCCGCGAGAAGTTCTTCGTCATTTGAAGCAAGAGCATCCGCATATGTTATACCATCATTTTTAAGGATTTCTTCCATATACTTTTCTGTCTTTTCGGAAAGAAAACGATAGAAAATGATGCCAAGGATATAATCCTTGAATTTGCTTGCATCCATTGTGCCACGCAAATCATTTGCGATAGCCCAAAGTTTATTTGAAAGCTCCTGTGCTTGTTGTTTATGAAGTTGAATATCTGTCGCCATATTTTTATACTCCTTCGGCTCTGAATTTTTCGTACTGATCTTTTACAAATCCTTCTATTTCGGATGATAGTTTTAGTGTTTTAAGAACGCCGTATCCCTTCTGACTTAGACGCTTTCGGATATCCTCAAGACTGATAATGTGCTTGAACTGGTATTCCGACATAAAGAATTTGATCGTGTCGATATCAATACCTGTGTCTTCAGCGAACATTTCGATATCCATGTTTTGCTGTTGAACTTCAAACTCTTCATACGCTTTTACTATGTCTTCGTCCGGTGAAAGGCTGAAAAACTTTTCTGTAACGAAGCGCTTTAGCATATCCTGCTTTGCTCTCAATCGCTCATTATCTGAACGCTCGATTTCGCGCAAAATCAAGTCAATTGAGCGCTTCTTTTCGGTTTCGTCCTTCTTGATTACATCTTTCAGCAGGTTGAGGATATAAACAACATTGATTTTGTCAGTTCGAATGAGTTCGATATTGAAGTCTATATCAACAAGCGTAGTTTTAACATTTTTCTCGCGTTCTTTCTTTGCCAAATCGTAGTAGTAGAGATACCACGATTTATATCCTAAGAACTCGTCTTCGTCCAAAACATTTGCAAGGTCATTCCAATCAAATTTGGAGAATGTTTTTAATGTGGAGAGCGTTTGTGCTACCAAGCGGAAAGACACAATAAACTTTCTCTGATCATCTTCTGATTGCAATCTACCTGCAATATCAAAGGAAGGCGCTACACTACGTAAAATTGAAACTCTGTCAGAGTATTCGGCAACATAGTAATCATAGTTTTCAAGCAAATAAGCATTTGGATTTCCGTCGCCCGAAAACAACTTTAATGCCTTGTCTTGTTCCTCTTTAATATTTCGGAAAGTAATTATCTGACCGTATTGCTTTGTTTCTTTGTAAATACGGTTTGTTCGACTATAGGCCTGAACAAGAGAGTGCCAAAACAACGGTTTATCCAAATACAAAGTGTTGAGCGGTTTTGAGTCAAATCCCGTCAAGAACATATTTACAACGAGCAAAATGTCAATTTGCGGAACTTCTTTTTGCTTTAGGCGTTTTGCAATATCCTTACGATACGCATCGAATGTATCAAGACCAAACGCAAGTTTTTCCTTGTCTGTAGAAAACATTTTGTTATAGTCATCAATACACTGCTCTAAGAATTCTCTTGATTGTGGCGTGTCCGCTCCGTCGTCCATATCCTCGTTTGCTGCGTATGTAAATATAGCGGCAATTTTAAGGCCTTTCTTGTTCAACTTCTTAAAGGCAGAATAGTATTTTTGCAGAAGTGGAACTGACTGAATGGCAAACAGTGAAGTATAAGTGTCTGTCCCGATTTTCGTATGTTTTTCGTAATGCTCCAGAATATTGTTGGTAACCAACTCAATGCGCTGTTGGTCACTATAAATATTGGAAATGTCAATATTATTGCGCTTGCAGTATTCTTCCAGATTAAAATTCGGATTATTGCTTTGCTCGTGAACAATACGCTGTACGGTCATATCCGCTGCGTTTGTCGTAACGACATTGAAAGTGTTCTGATATTCAACAGAGAATTTCAAAACATTCCCGTCTGCAATAGCTTCTTTGATAAGATATTTGTGTAAGCAGGAATCCATTGTTCCTGCGTTGAATATATCTGCGGTTGTTTGACCTGTGGCGCCTTTATTTTCTTCAAATATAGGTGTTCCGGTAAACCCTATAAAGTTTGCATTTTGGAAGTTCCTGCGAATGTCACCGTGCATTTTCCCAAACTGACTTCTGTGGCATTCATCAATAACAAACACGCACTTTTTTGTTTTATAGGCTTCCAAGATAGGCTTGTATCTATCGTTGCGAAGCGCACATGCGAGTTTCTGAATGGTTGTAACAAGTATTTTTTCTCCGCTGTTCTTCAAGCGTTTAATGAGCTCAGCGGTTGAATCGGTGTTGTCAACACAATTTTCTTCAAACGAGTTATATTCGTCAACGGTTTGGTCATCCAGGTCTTTGCGATCAACCAAGAAAAACACCTTATCTATTCTGCCGTTATCTCTAAGGAGTGAAGCGCACTTAAAAGAAGTAAGCGTTTTACCTGAGCCTGTTGTATGCCAAACATAACCGTTGCGGTTTTCCTCTAAAACACGACGCAAAACGGCCTTTGTAGCATAAATCTGATACGGACGCATAATGATGATATTTTTCAGAGTATCCTGTAATACCGTATAATCAGTTAACAGGGCAGTTATATTGAATTTTGTAAAAAAGTCATCCGTAAAGTCATTTAGTTGATTGATACGCTCGTTGGTTGCATCCGTCCAAAAGAAAGCAAGGCTTTTTAATATTGCTTTGTATGTGCCGTCTGCATTCGTTTCATTTTCGTTTGCAAAATACTTTGTTTGAATAGAATTAGAGACAACAAAGCACTGAATGAACCGGAACAATCCTCTAAAGGAATATCGCCGATACCGGTTTATTTGATTGATAGCCTCGTTGATTTCCACACCGGGGCGCTTTAATTCGATCTGAACAAGGGGAAGACCATTGATAAGTACCGTGACATCATAGCGATTCTTGTATACAACATCTCCCTGATGTTCTTTATCCATTGTTACTTGGTGAGTCACTTGATAGATATTTCTCTCTGTATCCTTAGATAAAAACTCAATATAAACCGTTTTTCCGTTATCTAATTCAAGCAACTGCTTATCTCGCAGAATCTTTGCTGAGTCAAAAACGGTTTTATTCTCTATTTGCGTCAGCAGACGATCAAATTCAGAATCAGACAATTCGCTATTTCCCTTTGATTCGATAATAGCGGCCTTATTGAATTTTTGAAGTTGATCCTTAAAGTTTTTCTTGACTTCTGCATAGTCCCTCAATTGAATAAATTGATAACCTATAGTCCCTAATCTTTCGATAAAAAGGTTTTCAACTTCATACTCACTTACTGCCATTTTCTATCTCCTCAATCGTCTAAAATAACTTCCATGATATCTCCGATGTCACAGTGGTACACCTTGCAGATATTCATGAGAACTTTAACATTTACAGGCTGATTGTTTTTTAATTTACTCATGGTGTTTGTCGTAAGCTCTGCAGCCATTCGTAAATCCTTTTTGTTCATCCTGTTTTCCTTCATCAATTTCCATAGCTTTTCATAACTCAATGACATCCATATTCACCCCGTGAAATAACGAAAATCGGAGGAAAAAATATAATTCCACCTATACAATTTATAGTATATCATAGAATTCTGATTTTTTCAACAGGATTCAGAGACTAAAGCGATAATTCGAAGCCTGTTGTCGAAAATTTGCGACAATAAGCAAGGGGGCACTCATATAAGTACCCCTCGACGCTATGTCAATAGCATTTTTTACAAGGCTCATATCCGCGGCTTATAGCATCGGATTTTGAGATTTGTGACGGATTCTTCATGTTGCTGCAACTGCTTTTTCTATGATATTTCTTGCCCGTTGCAGATATCCATACCGTTTCTGTGTTGCCGGGTTGGGCAGGGGGCTGTGTTGTAGATTCAGTTTGCGCAGGTGCTTTTGCCTGTGAAGTATTATCACTCGCGGGTCCGGAACTGTTGCCGGTCGCATAGTCGATAGTTATACCCGGCTGAACATTGTAGCAATAAACATTGAAACAGATTCCTTCCCCGTTATCCTCTACAGAATATGCTTCGATTTGTACACCACTGCACACGAGATTGTTCCCCTCAAATATGGGGGTGACCCTGTATGCGACATGATGGTTCGTTTCTTTTATGTAGTCCGCAACCATGTTTTCAAATGGAAGCATTCCTTCTATGTTCATGTATCGGGTGCCGGTAATCAAGTTTTTCCTATTGGTATTTTCGGCGGAGAGTTGCCATCCGATCAAGTGGCAGCGATTCCACAAGTATCCGCCGGAAATGCCATTATATTTTGCCTGAATCCATCCGGAGGGTTTGATGCTGCTGATGCTTCCACGGGTTTCGTTTGTTCCCGGCATTGTATCCCTTCCGCACGAAGCAAGCGCAACACCGCATCTTCCGAGCGAATCGAGGTCTGAATATTTTTCATAACCTGTTGTAGTTAATTCGGTCGCTGAAAAGTTCGGCTGATTGTTATTGATAACCACATATGCAGTTCCCGCATAGGCGCCGACAGATGCGGGCTTAACAGGAGTAGCCGATCCTGAGCCGACACTTGATGGTTTGCTGCTCGGACTTGTGGTTTCCTCTTGCTTATTGGATTCCGAGCATTTGTCAACAGTTTCTGTTAGACCGGCAGTTTCTGATCTATCATCGATAATTGAACTTTCAGAATCGGTGCTTCTACCCGAGATAGATGTCGGACTGTCACTCACTATCGAATCCAAGCCACAGCCGGCAAGGGAAAACAACATCGCAAGAGACAGTAATACCGCTAATAACTTCTGTGATACTTTCATCGTCGTTACCTCCTGTATGTTTCGATTGTTATCTTCTCATGTGAGGTTCCGGCGATATCTTCCGTCTTGACCTTCTTGAAGCCCAAGGCTTTTAGGTCGGTATCAAAGAACTTATCCGCAGGATAGTGTCGATTCCATTTGCATAGCACGATTTCATTCGCGCTATCGGTCGAATACGAACCATCCTCAATAAAGCAAACATCATTTTCTTCTGCCTTGCCCATATAATCATCATCAGCCAATACAGAAGCGTTGTTTCCAAACTGTTTGGCGGAGTAAGGACTCATCCATAGTTTTGAGCCTTGCGCATAGTTGAGTATCCATTCTCTTAGATTTTGATCCTGGCTTTGCCTTTTTCCGAAAAACATCATCCCGCTCTTGTCATCAATACAAAAAATCAGTTTCATACCATATACCTCTCTCATCTTTTGTTCCATTTTAGAGAACGAAAAAATAATAAAAGTCTACTAATACGGAACAATAATATTATAGCGCTTACTCATACGAAACGCAAGTGTATTAAAATATTACTGAAATAGAACTACAGGAGGTGTACAGGTTGTTCGATTTCGGAATACGATTACAGCAACTTCGCATGAGTCGGAATATGTCTCAAGCAGAGTTGGGAAAGAAAATAAATCGCAGCAAGTCCGTGATTTGCGCTTATGAAAATAATTTAAGAATCCCGCCATTGGAGGTTCTTACTGATATTGCCGTGTTCTTCAATGTATCGCTTGATTACCTCGTTGGTATCGACAAGGAAGAGATGGTTTCTGTGGACGGATTATCAAACGAGCAGAAAGAAATAATACACGCCATGATTCACGAGTTTAAGAGCGGCACAAGCAATTGCCCGGGGCTTACGGCACAACAGCAAGACATTCTCAATAAACTCATGGTCGAGTTTTATCGCAAACATAAGCAATAAAAGACCGAACAGCAACGGCAGGTTTATCCACCGTTGCTGTTCTTTTGTTACTGTCTTCTATTCTTCTGCTGTAATATATCTTAGAGTGGGTACTTCCTTGGCCTACCAAAATGGGAGAGGGCTACTGACACATAGTAAGCAGACCAATCCCTTGGCGAATCACAGTAAAAAATAACGGTTGCTTGTAAACGAGCCGTTTTTTCGCTTTGCATATTCCTTGCGAATAAGCCCCGCTTTTTCCAAGTCCTTTATTGCTCGACGGACGGTCTTATCGGAAATAGACAACTCTTTGGCAATGGTTTTAACGCTCGGCCATGCCTTTCTTTCCTTATCGCATCTGTCGTAAAGATAAATATAGACGAGCTTTGCCCTTGAGGGAAGCTCGTCTCGATCATATAATTTGCGGTAATATGCCATAAGAAATCACCGCCTTTAATCTGTTCGGACGCTCTGCTCCGGTTCTCTGAACAGAGGTTCATTGCTTTGCGACAAGGCTTGTCCGCCTGAGGCTGATCTACGAGCGGAACGGGACTGCGGATAGTAGGAGTCCGGATATTGTTCGAGCATATTATTCTCGATAATCTCCTTGTTCGTATAGTATACTTTACGAGCACCTTTATCGGGGACGGTGTACTTCTCTGTATCAAACTCGATACCCCATTTGAAGAACAGTTTCAGTTTTGATACAAATGGGTGAGTGCCTGTTTTCATAACGATGAAGTTGCCTTTCTTCAGCGATTTGAGTTCGTCTGCGGTCATGAGCGGTCTTTCGGTCATTTGTAGGCTCTGTGAAGGATCGTTTTTGCTTCTTGAGACCGAGCCTGTCATAACGGTCCGAGTGCCGAGGGATTTGGAGATTTCATCAGCCGTTCCGGAGGTTGGCGCAAAACCGCCTGCAATAGTTACCTGACAGTTATCCTTGATAATATCTGCGCCTTCGTTTCCGTAATTCTTTTCAAGCTGCTTATATGACTGAATAATGCTGACAAGTGACAGCTTTCGGGAACGGGATGCAGAATACATCATCTCGGCGGAACTGATGGCCGGCAAAGTTCCGAACTCGTCCATGTAGAACATTACACGGTTTTTCAATGCACCGCCGTGTTCGTCTGCAACGGTAAGTATTTCTCTGTATAACTGTTGCAGAAGAAGAGACACCATAAAGTAAGTTGCGGGATTTTCCTCGGGTAAAACAATAAAAATAGCACACTTGCTTGAACAGAACTTTTCGGCATCAATTGCCGTATCAAAGCAAAGGATTTGTTCGAGTTCCGAATCAAGAAAAGCGTTAAGACGCGACATCGCAGTCGACATGATAGAAGCCATTGCTTGGTCGCTTGTGTTCAGTGCGGCACCGGCAAACCACCGCGTTTTATGTTCGGGCGGCAGTTTTTCTATAAGGAGCTGGAATTGATTCTTTCCCTTTACGCTGCTTGGTGCAAGCAAATCCTGTATCAGTTTAAATACAGACACAATATGCCTCTGCTCGGGCGGCGCAAACTCGGCAATCAAGAGAATGACCGCAGTCATCAGACCTTCGGCCGCATCATAATGGGATAAGTTTCCCCGCGCCTTACTGCGTTTCCGCAGTAGGTTTCGGGAAAGCTCTCCCCCGAACCGGACGTACACCTCTCGGCGTATCCGGCTCTCCATCTACCATCTTAGGCAGTCACATTGTGGATTTCATCATGGCACGCTTTGCAAACCGCAAGGGTTTTGCGCCGCATTTTTCTCATCAACCGCTCCCATTCGCTGTCATCCGTCAGCTCTTTGAGCGTCCGAACATGGTGCATACGAATATCATCCGTCTTTTGACCGCAAAGCTCGCAAACCCCGCGCTTTATCCTCGCGGCATTGCTGTTCGGGCTTTCATATTTCCTGCTATATTCTGGCAGAATGTCAGGCGTAGACAGGGTTTCCTTTATTCGCTTAAATCCATCATGGTAGAACTCGCAGTATTTTGTCCCCGCCTTTGTTTCGTAGGGAACAGCGAAAACGCCATTGCGAGAGTATTTGTCAATCATTCTGCTCACCGTACTGCGATATTTACAGGCGTAGGTCTTGTACATACTGTACTCCATGATATAGGCGAATTTACTGAGTACCGACACGTTGTTCGCCAGCCGATAATAGTTATACAGCCCTCGTATCTCCGCGTTGAATTTGGTTATAATTTCAATATCCGGGTGATTGATGAGCTTGCCTCGATGTATGGCTTTCCACTTTTCTTTTCCGTTTTCATCTGTTTCGATTTTGAAGGTATGGTACTCTTGCAGTTTTCCGACCCATTTCTCTTTCGGGACGTACAGCATAACCCGCCCGCTGTATTCACGCTTAGCCACGCCTCTTTTGTTATACTTTATGGCGTTGCTTCGGGAGATACAGATGTCATAGCCCAAGAACCGCGCAAATTTCGACGTATGCGTGATTTTCGTTTTCTCCTCCGACAGTGTGAGTTTTAACTCCTCCGCCAGAAATTTCTTCACGTCCGCTTTGATTCGCTCCGCGTCCTGTTTGCTTCCGATGACACCGATGATAAAATCGTCGGCGTACCGGCAGTATTGGAGGCTCTTGTACTCGCTGTTGCACTGCGCGTAATATGGGTGGTTGAACATCTCATTCCTCGCTGCACGAAGCTCCCTGTCCATAACGGTCTTTTCCTCTGCGCTGGCTGTTTTCCACAACTCCTGATAAGATTTTTCAAGTTTGTGGTAACGCTCCCTCGCCTTGAGATACCCGCTGTCCACCTTTCGCTTTTTGGAATTTCCTCTATCGAAGGACTGCTTATATGCGGCAATGAGGCGGTCGAGCCTGTCCAGATAAATGTTTGCGAGGATAGGGCTGACGCCGCTCCCTTGGGGTGTGCCGGAATATGTGCGGTGGTAGTCCCATTGCTCCATATACCCGGCGCGCAGGAGCTTCCATATCAGAGCAAGAAAATACTCGTCCTCAATGCGTTCGCGCAGTATGCTGATCAGCACATGGTGGTCGAAGCTGTCGAAACAGGCTTTGATGTCACCTTCCACGAACCACACCGCACCCTTAAAGTTGATGTCAATGTGTTTCAGTGCCGTGTGACAGCTCCGTCCGGGTCTGAATCCGTGGGAGTTTTGGGAAAAGTTGGGCTCGTAAATGCTTTCGAGTATCATTCGGACAACCTCCTGTACCAGCTTGTCCTCTGCGGACTGTATCCCCAGCGGGCGTTTTTTGTCGCTGTTTTTCTTGGCGATGTAGGTGCGCCTTGCCGGATTAGGCTGGTAGCTGTGGTCTTTGAGCGCGGTAATGATTTTCTCAATACGCTCCGCGCTCATGCCGTCGATGGTCTGTCCGTCCACACCCTCGGTCATGTTGCCCTGCCCTGTGCAGATGTTGTTATAGGCAAGGTAATAGAACTCGGAGTTATACAGATTTCGGTACAATCTTTGAAAACGGTATGATTTGTCCTGTGACTTTTCACGTAAGATTTTCAATATTTCTGCTGGATTTCTCAACGTCTCCACGTCCTTCCTTAAAAAATATTGATGGTAGACTGCCCCCCTTCGCTATGTGAACGGTGTTACCGTCTCGGACTACTATGAGGGCTGTGTTTCCATATCGGATTTTCAGCGGCGTTCCGCATAGCCATTTGCATGGCGCTCCGACTTAGGAAATCCCCGTTTAGGCTTGCTTGGATATGAGCGTATCGTGTTCTCGGATAGGACTTTCGTCATTTGCCGCTTCTCGCGGTTGACCGCACCTGAGTATCCCGTATTGGCACTTCTCCTAAATGCCTTTACCATGCGCGAACAGCACTTCTAACCGCCGTGTGCTGTGGACAACGCTATGTCCCGCCTCTGATTATCCTTCAAGCAATCCACCTTTTATCCTTATACACGATGTTTCATCTTGACACTGTGGCGCCGGGCGTAGACCCGACCCTAAGTCGCAGTCGTGCGGTTCGACTGACTTGTGCCTTTCCCTGTATGCTACACTCCCCATCGGGTTTCCCCTTTGGATAAACAGGGTGATGATAGGCTGCGTCCCGCGTAGTCGGTCCTCCTGTCTCATCGGATTTGCGAGGCGCGTTGATACTTTTACCTACCGCTTGCTCAAGGCGGTGTCCATAACAAGCCCGCGCAGTGCGGTTTACTTACCGCACCGCTTACGGGCGCACAAAGAATGCGTTTTGGCCGTAAGATGCCGCATCACCATCACTGAATATCAGAGTTTTAGCAATGATTTTTGCATATTTTTCGGCTTTTGCTTTCAGTGCTATGTTTTCGGGATGGGCCTTATACTCGTCCATATACTTATTTACGAGGTGCAAAAGATTGTTGCCGTCCGATTTTGTTGGGTTGCGCAGGTCGATAATAGCGACATCGTAACCGTAGTACTGCTTTGCTATATTTCCGTAATTACGATACAGGTCACCCTTTGTATCGGTTGTTAAAAACGACATGCCCGCGGCACAGGCGTATTCCAAATTGGGGTAAAGCCAGAAAGCGGTTTTACCGCAGCCTGCCGCACCGATCATAAGAGTATGCACATCGTCATCATCAACCATTGCGTAATCAATGCCGTTCTTTTTCTTTACTCCCAATATCACTCCCTGCGGCAAATTGAGATTTTCCTGCTTAGCTTTCTTTCTCCAAACTTTCGGTTCATACGGAATGTATTTATAGGTTCGTCTCAATTCCGAGTTTGTGGAGAACCGCGCAGTACCATGCTGCCCGTCTCCGACGGTTTTGGATTTGATACTGTTAAGATTATAGATGTGGGAAGCGAGTGTAACGCCGCCGATAACGGCGAACATAATTGTTGCCACAATAGTCAGTATGATTGTTCCGTCCACGCTTGTTCACCTTCCTTCTGCATAATTAAATCCTCGTTCCAATCCTTTTTTGTCGGAACGAGGATTTCTGATTTATAGCCTTGCGCAAACAGTTTATCCGATATTCTCTTTGCTGCTGATTGACCTGCGGTATCACTGTCAAAGCACAAATACACCTCTGTTAAATTCGGATTGTCTTTAAGGCATTGAAAAAGCACCCTGTCCGCCACGGAGCAGGATGCCGCATAAGTATTTTGCTGCCAGCCGTTCGGGTTCATCGTAATGTAAGACAGCATATCAATCGGGGCTTCAAAAAGAAAGACTCTGTTACTCATACCGTTCCAGTGAAAACTGTATTCCGGAAGACTTCCGTCTGCGTTTCCTTTGTAGGTACTTTGTGAGCCTGTCCCGCGCTTGTGCGCATGACGCGCTACTCCGTTAGTATCATAGCCGACGAATACAGCGTTATGATGGGGGAGCGATTCGTATATCATTTGCTTACGGGCAAATGCATTTATAACATCCTTGCTGATTCCTCTGCGAGAGAGAAGGTAAGCATATACTCTGCACATATTATCGTTTTTCTCCGGCAGGCTAAATGCTTTTTCTTTTTGCTCGATGGGCGGTGCCGCAGTCAGAGTCCCGCCGTAGCCGTTAAGCAGATATTCCATTGCTTCGGGATAATTCTTATTATAGAATTTGCGGACAAAGTCTATAGCATCGCCGCCAACTTCTTCATACTGGTGATACCACAGGTTTCCTCGAATCGTTACCTTCTCAGACCCGTCGCGCCATTGATATTCTTTTCCTGACCGTTTCAGTCGTTCACCTTGCCGTTCCAATAAATCTACAATATCGGTTGTCCTTGCACGATCCTTTTGTTCCTGCGTGTAGTGAATATAGTTTGCCATGGCAACTCCTTTCCTTTATTATCAGCCCATTTTTTGACCTTGAGCCATTTTCTTTTCCTCAATCTTTCGCATGAGTTTGCGGTCAATGGTACGGCTGTTTGTATTTCTTTTCTCTGCATCATCACAGATGATTTGCGAAAGCCTCGCCAAGAGACGCATAGATGCCAATACCGTTGCCGAACTACTGTGCGTGTACGGATGGTAGTTATCAAGAATATATTGAGCATACTCGTTTCCTTTGCTTGCGGAGGAGGTCAATAACTGTACGGCGAGTTCGTAATCCTTATCAACTCTCTGACCGTAGAGGTACATCTTTCCGAGTTGATACTCTGCCCATTGGTTTCCCCGTTTTGCTGCTTCTGAGAGCAATCGGACGGCATAGTAAATATCGCTGTATTTCGCCGTGCCTTGAAGATGCATCTTTGCAAGCGAGTACATCGCGTATGCATTGCCCTGGCGTACTGACATTTCAAACATTCTTTGTGCAGTCACATAATTTGCCGACACATCCTCGCCTTTAAGATAGAGTTTTCCAAGCTGATACTGTGCATAGGGATTGTCCTTTGCATCCGCTTTCCAAAACCATCGGAGTGCTTCACCAACATTTTTCTCAACCACTTCACCCTGTAAGTACAGTTTCCCGAGCCGATACATTGCAACATCAAATCCCTGCATTGCAGAAAGAGTCAACAGCCGAATACCTTCCTCGGGATCGAAATTCTCGGAGTCAATATCCAATAGTTCACGTCCCATAATATATTGGCAATGCATATCGTTGGGGGCAGTCCACGGATTTCTCTTGGAGGTAGTTTCACTTGTATAGGCCATTGTTTCCTCGGGAGTTTCCGTTTCCTGCTGCATATCTTCTTCAAAGGTAATTCTGTTGTGCAGGATGTTGAGCGCTTCCTGGATAACCGCATTTTTAATAGAGGTGAACTCTTTGTTTGCGGATAGCGAGATGCGTTTTGGCATCGTATCCTGATAGGTGCGAAAAACATTTTCTTTCTGCTCGTACCATAGATTATATAATTCTGCAATTCGAGCATCCTTGGCGAGTTCATCGATGACACCGTTAATCAGATTCTTTGCCGCCTTGGGCATATAACCATAGACCGTCTTACCCTTGTAATTTTCAAGCGTCTTTGACAGTTCTCGAAGCATCGTCACAACAGTTTCGTTTTCATATGCGCTGTTATTGATCTGCTGAACAATTTCCGCAATTTTATCTCTGCCGGTCCTGCGCAGTTCATTCCTGTGTGCGGTCATGTCCTGGTATGTGTGGTAGAGGTCGTTTTTGAAAATCTCTCGGGCAAAGTCTGACTTGAATGTTTGTAATGCCTGCTCGGTCATATACGGTTCTTTCCCTACCGAGTATGAAATCAAGTGAATATGCGGATGGCTGCCCTCGTTATGAAATGCAGCATACCAACGCAGGTCTCCGAGAGGAATGCCCATAGCTTTTGCCAATTTGTTTGCCTGACCTCGAAGCAGGTCACGCCATGCTTTTGCGTTATCATAACCAAGTTTCTGTGCGTCCTCTCTGCGAAGAGACATGATAGTTGTCCATACCGTTCCTTCGTGTTCCGCAACCTCTTTTGATACAGCAGAAAGATCTATCGGGCTGTCCGTTTGTGAAAACAAACCGTGAGTACCTTGTTTCTCAACTCTCGGCCGCATAGCAATGTACCCGACATAGTTTTCTTTCTTCCCGATGAGGTCGAGATTTTCTTCGATGGTTCTGCTTATAAATTCTGAGGCTGTGCTTTTTGTTTGAGCATTGATATAGTCCTGGTACTCAAAACTGTTCACCGCATCGGGAAAGTCCTCGGTAAGCTGCTTGATAAGACGCTGCTGTTCCGTCGTCGCAGACTGATGTTTCCATGATTCATCGCATTTTTCCACGCCTTCTCGAGTGGCAATATATTTTACAAGATTCGTACCGTGTTTTGCTGAACCTGATTTTATATATCTCCACTTCAAAATAAATCGCGCCATCGTTATCTGCCTTTCTGATAGCGGACAGCGTCATCGAATGAAATTTTGCCGTTGAGTCTCTTGACTTCATTAACACACTTTCCTCTGAGCCGGGCAAGTGTATCTTCATCCACACGGAAGTTTGCAGCCGATACATGCATCGTCATTGCAAGTTCTACAGCATACTTAAACAACAATGATGCCATTCTGTTTTCGAAAGAGTCAAGCGAGCCTTGGATTGTACTGACGATAGCTTCCGGAAAGTATTCGCGGCAGTCCTCTGCGCACACATATCCGGCATAAAATAAAACTGCCTTTTCTATGAACTCTGATTTGCTTCGGCAGTTATCCAACTGATACAAGCGTTCCACCTTTTCCAGTGTGGTAGGGTATGCCCACAGAGCAAATTTCTTTTTTGTTTCGTCCATTTTTCATCATCTCCTTCTGTTGAAAAGCCGCATAAAATAAGGCTTTTTCGGCAAAGGAGGTTGCGCATACATTTTATGCGCAACCTCCTTTTTTGAGCCATCAACGCCGATATGTTTCCTTGTACAATGGGGCATATTTGCAATTCCGACCCCGAAGTCTTGAAAATGCGTTTATTGCGACCCCGATTGTGAAAGTGCGAAAAGCCCTTTAACGGTCGGCTCTGCCGTCCGATGTGAACCGAGTCGGGGAGCATTGCAACCCCGGCTCTTATTCCTGCAAGTAAAATCGGACGGCCGAACCGCCGATTTTCCGCATTGCGCAGTCACCTCCTGAAAGCCGTTATTTCGCCTGCTTTGTTGTGAGGGTGGACTCGGTCGTGGATGGCAACCATTTTGCCTCACAAGGCAACACAGGGGCAGACACGGCGG